>Ga0101944_10001593_pt1 | contig 45177 bp, 58 predicted proteins | sample DewCreD2012metaG_FD_75245 | JGI IMG/M metagenome (GOLD analysis project Ga0101944, IMG submission 75245) | Hot spring sediment bacterial and archeal communities from British Columbia, Canada, to study Microbial Dark Matter (Phase II) - Dewar... ... | reverse complement strand
TCGGCCCGGACGGGGCCGCCAGGCGCTAACGTGGCCCGGTGGGGCGTGCGTAGCCTGGGAAGCTCCCCGCTTTAGCGGGGAGAGTCGTCACGTGGAGATTTCGCCGTTTCATCTTGCTCATGCGATTGTTCGTAAAGAACTATCGTACAACGTGGCGCAGTGGTTCTCGTCTTGAGCACGCCAGGCGTGCTTGGCAGATGGCGCTCTCGATGGTTGACGAACGCGGGGAGAATATTTTTCCGTTCTGAGAAGGGAGATTTCCGAGCTGAATGGGCAGCGTCTATGACATTGATGTGGTACTGTTTGCCAACGACGAGCGGCTCTCTGCTGAAAAGGACGTGGATATTGAGGAGAGCTATCATGCGTTGGCAGAGCTTCTCATCAATCTGCTATCGAGAATGTACCCAGAAGCTGGCGTGACTGTCAGTATCCGCAGTTCTGAAATTCTGGTAAACGGTCGGGGAGACGACCCCGAATGCGGCAGGATATTGCGGATTATCGAAAGCACTATATCTGACCGCAACAGTTGGCTCGTGCGCAAAGGAGAAAACAATGACCGGTGCTGAGATTGCTTTCTTTGCTGGTTATGTGGCTGGCGCTCTCAGTTGCATCATCCTGCTGCTGCTGCGGGCCGTACCAGAAGAAGAGGAACGAAAATGATTCCAAGTATTCTTCGCATTCTAAGGAAAACGCAGAAGGAGAACCTAGCATGAACAGCACAATCTTCCGTCCCAACACGCGCGTTTCTGGTCGCTGGTGCGACCCGGAGCGAAAAACAATCGCTATCGTGATGCCGCATAAGGACAACAAGACGACGGTCATTCTATTCGAGGCGGATGGGCGTGTTTCTGAGGCCTCTGCGCCGACCGTTCGCGAGGCCTATCACGAAGCGCTGCGCCAGTTTCGCCTGGCCCGCTACGACACCGCCGACCTGCGCCGCCAGGTCGCAACCCTCCAACGCCAGTTGGAGGGACACGCGGCGCTCAGCCACTTTCGGCGCGACATCCGCCGCCGCGCCCGCCATGCCGCCGCCATCCGCGCTCATCGGGCTGCACTCCAGACGCAGCGCCAGCAACATGACGAGAGCCTGCGCGCCTGCCGCCGTGCACTCATCGAGCGCACCACAGAGCGCAATGCGGTGGCATCGCGCATCACGCGGCTGCAGGCCGCGATCACCGAGGCGCGGTCAAAGTCAACGGAATTGGATGGTGCACTTGGACGCTTGACCACAGACCAGATTGAGGAAATTGTCTCTCGTCTGCTTGAGTTGGCTGCACGTTCTGCAGAGTATCATCGGCGCGCCACCGCCGCCGAAGCCCGCGCGGAACAAACGATGGCCGGTCAGCGCTCCTTGATTGCTGCGGCGCAGGCCGCCGGCTTTCACTACACCGTGACCAGCGAGGGAACTGTCAAGTTTGTTTGCAGCACTACATGAGGGAGGGCAAAATCGAGTTCGCCAAGTGGTTTAACGATCCTGTGAATTTGTAGTACAGTATAAATACACCGGACTCACGCGCGCTTTTTCTTCAAACCGGTCAGCAGGGCGTTGCTGTCGGTCATGCTGGCGTAAGGCGTCACCAGATGGCCAACGCCGTTCACCAGCAGCACAAAACCGCGCGCCATGCTCGGCAGCGTACTGTCAACGAGTTTGACGTAGGCCATCTTGGTATCATCGTGCAAACCGCCCCCGTCGATGATGGTGTAGTTGTTCCACGTGTCGCGCAACACTCCCACATGGTGCTGATGAAAACTGATGATGTTGCATTGGTATTTTTGCGCCAACTGGTCGGCTACGCGACCAGTGATGCGCGAGTAATTGCGCTGGTGTGTGGCGCGCCAGGTTTGCCCGCCGCTCTCAATCACTGCGTAGGCATAGGGTGAGACGCGCAGTTTGCCAGCGGATGCGTTCAGTATGTGGTTGAGCATGGTTGCGCTGATGTTACCGTTGGTGCGCTTGAGAAGGCGATGTTCATGGTTGCCGAGTACCAGCAGTATTTCGTCGAACCTTTCAGCCAATTGCGCCATGAAGCGCACCGCGACCTGTACTTCTGCCTCAAGCGGCAGGGGCGGCACCAGGTGCTCATACGCGCTGAAGGCATCGAAGTTGAGTAAATCGCCTACAATGAGTAACCGCTTGAGTTCCAACGTGCGCGCCATGTTGAGCATCTGTTCAGCCAGCGTGTAATCTGTGGTTGGCAGATGTACGTCTCCGCAAATTACCCAATCGCCAGTCAAGTGTGGTTCGCCATCAAACACTGGAATGCGCACCAACTCATCGTGCATCAAACCGGTATATGTATACGTGCGCACGTAATCGTTGTCGCCGGTGCGACCGCCGTTCTCGCGCGGATATTGAATTGCTTCATCGAAGGAGACGTGATTGCGTCCGTACTGCTCTGCCAGTTTCTCGTAGTCGCGGATGGCCGCCTTGATGCGACCTTCGGTGAGTAGGTCTTCGTGGCAGTATACGCCTTGTTCACTGAGTATACGACGAGCTTTGCGCCAGTTACGACCGCCCGCCTGCACGCAATCGCGTGCAAAACGATAGCGCTCTACCCCAGTCAGACGCATGGTCGCTCCTCATTGCAATGCATTACCGAGCTGCGACAGCTTTCCCAGCATGTTGGCGCGCGGCCACTGACCAAGGACACCCTGTCCAGCCACATACCACGCGGTTGCGGCCTGTACAGATGTTCGCACTGCCAGCCACCACGCGCGAATGTCAGCAAACTCCGGCGTTTCATTGCCATCGCCACGCGCAAACTCAGTGATGACCATCGGCACTGGCCTGAGCGCCTGGCGGTATATCTGCCAGCGCCATGTTGTGTAGCGCGTCCAGTTGTCCACGGTCATGAGCGACGTGTTGACCAGCGCGGGATACACGTTTATGCCCCACAGCAGCGCAATCGGTGCGCTCAAGTACGCATCACGCAGCACTGGCACCCACTCAAGCTCTGGCGCGCCTGGGTTCCACACCACGGGCACCAGCGCGCGTACGTGCAACGCCGCAGCGTAGCGTCCAGCAGCAGCAATCCAACGAGCCGTCCACTGCGCGGATGGCCAGGTACACTCGTTCGCACCAACGACAATCTGCGCGCTGGTGCCTGTTTCCGCCACGACACGCGAAATGAACGAACTGGCGCTGGCGTCTGGCGGAATGCCAGTGTCTGGGCAATCCGGCACGCTGACCGCACGGCGGAGCACCAGCCAACCGCGCGAAAGCAACACGCTGGCCGTTGTGCTGTCCCCATAAACAGTAGCCGCCGGTTGGTGGCCAGCGGCTTTGAGCATTTCTCCGAATGCTATCAGTTCGTCGCGGTTCGCCCCCGGCCCTACCCAGACCCCAGGCGAACCGCGTACAATTGGCGGCGGCGGCGTTTCCCCCGTTGGCCAGCCAGGGACATCTGGGCAGAATTCCTCATATCCTGATACTGGCGTAATCCACCACGTTCTTCCTTCGCGTGCAGCAAACCAACCATCGTAAATATGCGCCCAGAGGTATCCGTCGGCTTCGCGGAACTCATCTACATAGAGCAGCGAACCGGCGGGCAACACGCCAAGCTGTTTACCGCTGAGTGTTGGCCTATCGCGCAGTTTCACAGCAAACGCGACCGAAAGCTTGACCAGGCACGCCTTTGGCTCTGTTGTCGGTCGCAGAGCAGTTGGTGTTGGCAGTGTGGTCTCCTGCGTCGGCGTCGGAGTATCCACTTGTGACGTTGGCGTCGGGGTTGACGTGGGCGCGCCCGTCGGTCTGGGTGGTGGTGTCAGCGTTGGCGTCGGTGTGAGTGTGGGCAGCGGTGCATCTGTCGCCGTTGATACCAGTGGTTGTATGCGGATGGTATGCGATGTGCCGTCAACTTCCACCACAAATGAGCACGCGGTGAGTAGCAGAAGTAGGCCGAACGTTCCAACGAGTTGTCCTTTCATAGCAGTTCTCCGCACAGCACATACAAGCCCCGCGGGTGCGGATGGCCATTCTCGTCCTGCTTGAGATTGTCGAAGGCGAATACGCCGCGCCCAAACGGAGACGCCGAGCCAATCACCACGCGCAGCAGCGCGTTATCCCAGCGCAGCGTGATATCCCACTCCGGCTTGGTCAAACCGAGCGCTCCGGCGCGTGGCTCGAAGCCATTGCGTGCGCTCCACCATACGCACGGCAGCACGCGCATCGTTTGCACCAGCGCCAGCGTGCGCATCAGATCGAGTGTGGTCGGCTTCTCGCCCACCCAGCGCTTGTTGGCGTATATCTCCCATTCGCGTCCGCGCACGACAGCCAGATAGCTCTGTGGCGGCAGTCGCACCAAGTCGCTTTCTCCGTATTCGAACACGTTGGAGATTTCATGTGGCGTGGCAGCGCCCATCACAGGAGATATGTTGTGGCGCTTGTCCCACGCATTGGCGGGCATGTGACAGACGACAACCGCGTTGGCGGTGCCTACGTCGCGGTCGGCGATGTAGATTGGCTCCAGTCCCGGCATGGCCGCTCCTCAGTGAGCCGTTTCATCCAATTTGGCAGCCTGCACCGTCTCTGGCGCGGGCGCATTTAGGTGTTCCAGTACCGTCTTCACCAATGCGGTCAGCAGCGCGCTGGTGACTGCCGCTGGTACGCCAGTGTAGCGTTCCACCAGGCGCGGCAGCGCGTCGGTTGGCTCGTCAATCTGTGTCAGAATGTCGGTTTCGTGCTTGCGCAGCGTGGCCCACAGCGAGCGCACCTGCACGACGGTCTGCTTACTCAGCCACAGCGTGAGCACCAGCGTCAGCAGCGCGGTGAGCAGCATTCCTGCCCCAATACCAATCTGTTGCCATTGTTCGAGTGTGAGTTCCATTGTCTCTTCTCCCTCATGCTGGCCCAATCAGTTTCCACCCAGGTGGATAAACATCTGGTGCCCAAACGTTGGCGTTGATCAGACTTTCGTAGATATTGCCCTTGTAGCGCACACGGTTTCCCTTGTTATATGCATCGTGTGCCCCTGTCGGTTGCTTCCAGTCTGGAATAGGCGTTCCAGTCTGTATTTCTCCCCACAGCGCTGGCGTTTTGTCTGGCGACCAGTCTGCCTGCGTCACATGTGCTTGCAGACAGCGATAAAGCTTGTTGTTGTAACGACGCCGCATCCCTTTCTCTACTTTTTCTCCGGCTACCCACCCCAGAATTGCCGCATCGCCCGTGGCTTCTGGCCGGTACACGCAAAATAGCGCCGGTACGTCAGCCGGTGCATGTTCGGTACGGGCGTGAGATTGGCGCACGATGACCAGTCCGCTACCATAGGCATAAATCTCGCCCGCTTCCAGCCAGCCGCTCGCGGGCAATGGTTTGTAACCCACTGCCTTTCCGGCTGCCAGCCCAAGGAATTCGTTTTCCGTCGGCGCAGAAATCATCGGCAGTCCGGACACGGTCAACTCACCAGGCAAGGCGACGCCGGTCTCGATAATTGGCGTACCAACCGCCCAGAACAGCGTGCTGTCAGTGGCAACAATGTATGGCATGGCTCGCTCCTAGTTGTTGATCGTCACCGCGGCAAATTCTTCGCCAGCAGGGATGACGCCACACGTGTCGTTGACGAGCTCGTATGCTGCTTCCTTGCCAGTCGTTGGCGGACAGGCAGCCTGTAGCACGCCCGTCGGCGCAGCGTTGCTGCCCGCTACGTTCAGCGTGCCGCCGGTCACCGTGCGTGCTCCTGACGATGCCATATCGTAAATCCCCAGTAATATGTCGCTGACCTGCTCCGCGGTAAGCCCCATTTGAATAGTTGGCGACTGTGCCCGTCGCACTACCTCGCCAGACCAGTCTGACCTGGCGATGGTTTTGGTGGTTGAGGCGGCGTGCAAAACCACATACAAAGTAGTCAGCGCCATGCTGCTGATATGCTGCGAGTTGAAGGTGTAAGTGCCAGCGACATCAAGGCGCAAATACAAGTACGTCAGCGCCATACTACTGATATGCTGCGAGTTGAAGGTGTAAGTACCAGCGACACCAAGGCGCAAATACAAGTACGTCAGCGCCATGCTGCTGATATGCTGCGAGTTGAAGGTGTAGGCGCCAGCGACAGTAAAGTGCAAATTCAAGTACGTCAGCGCCATACTACTGATATGCTGCGAGTTGAAGGTGTAGGTGCCAGCGACAGGAAAGTACAAATTCAAGTACGTCAGCGCCATGCTGCTGATATATTGTGAATTGAAACCTGAAATATTGTCTATTCTGAGACTTGTCACCGACCGACACAACGCCAGCGTCTGGTTCAGGGTGATTTTCGTATCACGAAAATCAATGACGGTGATGGCGCTGGCCGGTGACATGCGCACAGTCCAGGTGCCCGCCCCGCCATAAGCATGTGTGCGCGTCCCCGTGCCAGTGTAGTCGTTATACGTGTCATCGCCCCACCATACCCGCACTATCTTGCCCGACGCAATGCCCAAATCCTGCAACGTCAACGTCTGCGCACCCGTGGTGGTGACGGTGAAGCTGAAAATGTTGCTTCCTTTCCCCAGTACGCCGGGCACGCCCAGGATGGCTACGCTGCTACTGGCCATAGTTAATTATCCCTCATCCGCTTTATGGCCTGGTTCAGATGTAATTGTTTCCTGCGGTGCTGGTTGTTGCTCGTCACGCCGTACCAGGCTTACCTCAACGTCTACTCCCGCGTGATTTACGACCACCTTGTCCGCCTTGCCCGCCAGCGCCGACTCGATCTCCTCCAGTTTCTGCAGCAGCGCATCTCGTTCAGCCGCTGCCTCCGCCGCCAGCGCGCGCGCACGTTTCAGTTCCACTTCCAGCTTCTGGCGTCGCCCGCGCTCGTCCTCCAGTTCACGCTTCAGGCTATCGATTTCCTTTTGCAGCGCCTCAATCCGCTGCAGTAATTCGCCTTCACGGTGCTGTGCCTCACGCTTGATCGTCTCGATCGTCGTGAGCAAGTCTGTTCGCTCCTGTTGTCGCTCCCGCTCCAGTTGCTGTTGTGCACTGGTCAACGTCTCCACTTGCTGGCGCAGCGCCGTCAACTGTGCCTGGTAGGTCTCGCGCGTTGTACGCTCGCTCTGGCGCAATTTGTCCACTTCCTCCCACAGCGTCACGCGGTCGCTTTCCCAGCGCTTGCGCTCTTCTTCCCACACGCGCCGCTCGTCTGCCTGTAACTCCAGCGTCTCTGCCAGTTTGCTCACCACCTCAGCCAGATTGTGGTTGGCCTGCGCGCTGGTGCGCACGCTGCGCACCGCCATCGCCAGCGCACCTATCAGCAGCATTACCAGCGACCCGACACCGAGCAGTTCGAGGAGCAGGTCGTTCATGTCAGCTCACCTCGCGTGCCCAGAAGATCAGCGGCTGCTCATTGCGGTAGTCCGCATCGTTGGTGTCACTATGCAAATACCCCGTGCCTCCGTTCATCCTCCATAACAACGTGAACGTATGCACTCCCGCGGGTAGGTTTTGAATGAGGATTGGCCCGAACGAAACACCCTGCGCGACGGTGCTTAGGATGGCCGTCGTCATGATACCGCCGGCATACCCCTGAGCGTTCGCCCAGCCCCCGTTCCCGTCCACGTCTACATCGAACGACATTTGACGCGCCGTGGTGCTGTCCGCCGCTGCCGTGCCCGTAAACCCCACCATCACGTCGCCCCCAGCGGTGGTCAGTGTCACCTTGACGTTGGTGGCATCCACAGCAACAAATGTCGTGCTGGTCGTGCTATACATCGTGCCATTGTCACGCACCACCTGCTGGCTCGGCGGGTTTTTCAGCGCCGCCATGTTGTCACGAACATAGACATTCATATCGCTGGCCGTCAACTTTTCGTTAACTGCCCACGTTTTCGGTGTTGTGTATGGCATCGCCCCGTCTCCTACAGCGCTAATCGGTTATCATCCAATAACCCATACGTATCGTCGTCCAGCGTTAGATAGGTGTACGATCCCAGCGCGGCCACCGTCAACACAATGTTGGCCGGGCCATCCGGCACCAGGCTATACTGCAGGCCAATGATCCAATGACGTTCTCCACTCAGTCCCGTTTGCGTCTCGGTAATCTCGACAACATCACCGATATTCAGCGTGTACAAACTGACGCCATTGACCACCTCAGGCCCGGCGAACCCGATCTGCGTCACGCGCACCAGCGGCGTTGCATACACGCCCAATAAATAGCGCGCCACTTGCTCGGCCAGTGCCGCGCCGCGTTCCATTGGCAGTGGCAGCGCGTAGGTCATAGAGCGGCGTCCGTACTCATCCTGGCTCAGTATGTCGTCGATCACCAGATTGACCCGATCGAAGGCAATCAGCGCCACTCCGCGTACCTGCAGGTCGCGCACATACAACGTCCCCGTGGCCGTGTTGGTCATGTGCACTTCAATGCCGCTGCCCGTGACCGCCACGCTGAATTTGACACGCCCCGTGTTAGTGTAGTTGTAACCGCTGGTGTCCGATGTGTCGTAAACCGTGTAGTCCGTGCCGGGCACCAATGGCAACTGCAGGCTCTGCGCTCCTGCCACACGCCCCGTGCCGACATCGAGATAGGGGATGGTATACGTGCGCGAACCATATGCCTGCGTGACCGGATCGGTCGGATTCCAGCGGGTGTAATTCGAGACCGTGCTGCCCACCGCCCCACGCCCAGGCACCTCTAGCACCGTCTGCGCGCGCGCGATGACCCCGCTCACTGTCGTGCCCCGCGGGGTGTAGGTTACCGTCACCCGGTTGGCCAGATCGTCCAGCGTCAGCGCCGTATCCTGCACATTGTGCGCATTGTCGATCACCAGTGTCGCGCCCCTATTGGCCAGATCGAACAAGAGCCGTTGATCGCGAAACGTCAGCGTCCCATCGCGCGCGCACCAGAAATACCCGAACTCACTCTCCACTACGTCGCGGATGGCGGAGAGTGCATTCGTTTCTGCGTCGCTCCAGGTATCAGCCGCCACATCAATAGTCATACGCCCGGTGTCAAAGTCAATGTACCCGTCTGGCTCGTCTCTTCCCCCACTGAGCGTGCTACCGCTGACGGTGATGTTCGCCCCCGATTTGGCCAGCGCTATACTGTTGCCCCAAGCCCCGCGCGCGACGGCGGTCAGCGATACGGCCGCGTCGCTGATGGCCTCCGTTGTGATGCGCGCGAAAAAGTCCTCCGCCGACGACGAAAACCATATGCCGTCCGCTCTGGTCGCCTTGACCCCATCGGAGTAGCTGTCCGGCCCGAGATTCCATGTCCAGTAGTGAGAGCCAGAGTTCGGGACATTGGTCAGGCGTAGTACCAACCAGTAGGACTGTGTGTCGTATAGTGTCACGCCGCCAGAGACGGTGATCGTGTTCCAGGCGTTGGCTGTCGGAGAGAACTCCCCCGATTGCAACACATCCCCTGGCAGACCCTCGGCGTCCTGGCGTACCTCCCATGTGATGTTGCCCGGCGTGCCAGCCGTAGAGGCGCCTAAGTACACTTCGATCTGCGATAGCTTGCCGGTCTCTGGTACGAACTGCTGCGCCTGCTCGTACACCCCCACCCACACGATCCCGATGACGTAGGCAGTGGATACGCTCGCTGGCTCGATACTCACCGTCCCACCGGCAACCCCCCCAACCGCCTCGTGGTAAGCCGTTACCTGCGTATGCTTGGTAGTACCACTCCCGTACGCATTGGTGATCTGGTCTGTGCCCACTGCGTTGATCGCTGCGGCCAGATTCTCCGCCGACGGGCCTTTGTCGGCCCCGATCTTGACCTCGAAGGCTGCCGAGGGCGACGTGCGAAACGTGTAGGTCACGTCGCCGATGGTGACCGTATCCCCATCGCTCGGCACGTCGGTCAACGTGAACGATCCGGTCGCACGGCTGGCGCGCAGCGCCGCGCTGGTGATCAGGCGTAGCAGGTAGCCCGCCTTTTGGCCCTGCTGTAGGGGCAGGCTGATCAGGCTGTCCTGTAATCGCCCCAGCAGGTCACAACACTCAATTGTGCAACGCTGTGTCTCCCCATACTGCCCCGCATCGGGCTTGATTGCCCGCACATAGCCGCGGAAGATGGTCTGGCCCTCCGCCTGCACCACCACCACGCGATTGGGGCGCAACGACGTATAGAGCGGACTACTGCGGTTGGAGGGCGAGAACCGGCGATCGCTATTGTTGACGATCAGCGTGCACATACCAACATCGGCTACGTGCTGAAAAGCATCCGTCATACCCAGGATGATTTCACAACTGCGCACGTAACTGGTGATATCGTAATCTGCCAGCTTGACAGACAGGCTCATGCGTCGCGTCTCCTCACGATCTGCACTGCGCTCAAGGCTGCTTTCTGAAATTCTGCATAGGGAATCATGGGCAAAATCAAGGCATGGCCCGCCAGATTACACATATAGGCCGCCACCCCAGTGGGAGTCGTCCATTTCGTCATTGTCGCACTCCCAATCTGATATTGCGCCGTGCCGCTTCACGCTCCAACGCATTAAGCAATTGCGCAGGATTTTGTACTCCATGAATGTGCACCGGGCCACTAATAGTCACACCCACACCACCGGGCACGATTGGCCCCATGCGTGGAAAATCCGCGCGTCGCGCCCCCTCGCGCATCTTGCGTAGCATATCCTGTGATAGGACGAATTCTCCCCGGTGTACCCATCCGGCAATCTGGTGTGGTGGGCCGTCTCCAGTGTAGCCCCCCCGTTGATATCCGCGCCCCATGGCAATGTCAAGCGAAGTATATCCACCGACGCTGAGCTGTGAGGTGATAGTAATGGTGAATGGCTGATTGGTGAATGAACGCATTCGCCTTTCTACCTCATCGATCTCTTTGACAATGTCTTCTCTCCACCCCGCCCAAGCCTTTGTGGACAGGTCAACCGCAGCCACCATATCATTTCCGATCTTCTGGGTCGTTTCCCCAGATTTGGCGTCGAGATCATCATATTTGTCATAGATGACTGTGAGGAAGTCAGATACTCGCTCGAACCCCTCCAGAGGGTTACCTGTGCTGAATAGCCGCTGCATCTCGGCGATTTGATCAGGGATACTTCCTTCTGCTGGTTTAAGTTTGCCGCTGGCCAATTGCTCAATCAGTTCAACCCAGCGCCGTAATTCTTCTTCATTGGTGGGCACTTTCATCAGCCTGTCAACCCATGTCCAATCCTCACGCGCCAATAAACCAATTTGAATAGCATATCCTTCTGCACTCAGCCTGCCTTTGGCTAACGCTTCTGCTGCAGCCTCGGCTCGCAACCTGAAAATCTCACTGGCAGCATTGGCCTCGCCTGTCGTGATGGCCAGCGCGCGCAGGGCTTCTTCCGCCTTTTCTCCTTTTACTCCATATTCCTGTAAAGCTTCCTGGCCTGCCTGGAAGACCGAAGCACCGAAATCAGTTGGCCGCAATCCCCATAATTCCTGCAGTGTTTTTCCTGCGCGTTGTGCTTCCGCTGATAATTTGCTAGCTGCTTCTGCATTGCGCTCTAAAGATTTCGCCAGTTTTTCGGCCTTTTGCTCATCGAATTGCGTCAGAAGTGCTCCCCAAACTCCGCCAGTTTCTGCAGTGATGCGTGGCCCACCCAATGCCAATGACCCAAAACGTCCCGCAAATCCCATACTTTGTTCTTCTATCGTCCGCCATTGCTCCAGCGCTCCGCCATATTGCTCCGCCCGATAACCGCGCATGAACTGCGCCGCAGCCAGCCGTTGCTGCTGACGCAATTGCTGTTCGTATATACGCTGAAAACGATCAATCTCTGCCTGTTGTGCCCGGCGCGCCCTATCCCAAAACAAGCCAAAACCAATGTCACCCTGACCACGTATAATGGCGCTCATATCCCTCGGCGCAATGGCCCAATCTATGCCAGTATAGGGACGTAGAGGTGGAAATCGCTGATAGAGTTTCGCCTGCTGTTCATAGTATGCCTGGCGGGTAACCTGGCGCATGTAATAGTAGTGCAGTTCTTCAGGAGTCATGAACATTAGCGGCCCGCCGCGCGCTGGTAGTTCTACAAATGAAGGCCGCGCGGGGAACCCGGTACGCGGCCAGGTCATTTCTCCTCCAGCGTAAACAGCGAAAAGCTGTTGCCAGGCGCGTCTCCGCTCAGGGGTTGCCATTTCCGCTTCAGGAATCAGCGCACCGATCGCTCCCTGAGTGACATTCACTACGACCTGCCAAGGGCTCTTGGTCAGCAGAACCAGCGTATCGTACAGATCGAGCGCCGCACCCGCCGCTGTCTCGAACGCCTCGTTTATCTCAGCCCCGACTTCTTCTTTAAACCCCCGAATACGCGCCTTCAATTGATCCTGTTTGAGTGTGACATTAGCTATGCCTTCTCCGAGTTTATCTGCTTGCTCTTTCAGTCCTTCAATAACTGCTTGCTGAAAAGCAGCCTCCTGGGACAATCCTGGCATAGCCGATTGCAATTCCTGCATTCGATTTTTGACTTGTGTCACACTCAAGCCAAGCTGATCCAGGCGCATAAAAGACATATTTGCCAGAGTCAATTGAATTTGCGCCAACGCATTTTCAGTATTGCCGAGATGTGGATTGGCCGCTGCGACCACACTCAACATTCGCGCAAATTCTCCAGCCTCCTGCGTACTATCAGCCAACCCGAATTTCATGAGTGTATATGCTTGCGCTGCCGCTTCTCCTTCAGTTACTGTTCCGCGCATGGCTTGAACAATGGCTTGTGTCCAGCGTTCTGCTTCTCTTGCTCCGCCCGCATAAACTTCCAGAGCATAAGCGGTTTTCTGTGTTTGAGCACCCAGGGCAGCCCATTCACTGGCCGTGCTGAGCACACGCTGAAATGAGCCATAAACCATCATGGCACTATTGCCCAGATAAAATAAATTCTGGGCCATGCCAAGAACGCTACGTCCTCCACGCTGACCCAGATGTTCGGCTGATTGTCCAGCCTGTTCCATGCCACGCGAAAACTCGCGCAGTTGGCGGCTGAAATCATCCTTGACACTCAGCGTGATGGTGCGCCGTCTATCCATGTTCCTTATCCATAGCGCAACAAAGCCAGCAAAGCATAGGCCGTAATGTTTTCTGCATATGTTTTATCCCCCGCACTGGCCCGCTCAATCATCTCATCGATAGCTTTCTGTCGATGATACTCATAGGCCAGCCAGTCCAAGCGCTCGTCATAGGGTAGGGCCCGAAATTCGCCCAATGTCCATTTCATGCGATCACAAATGCGATAGACCAACCATCTAACTCCGTCGAAAGGGGCGATGACGGATGTCTTCCTCCGCCGTCTGCACCAGTTGGTTAGTGATCTTCCACAGCGCCGATACTGCCCAGGCATCCAACCCGGCGATATAATCGAGCTTCTCGTCTGGTGTCTCGCCCGGAATATCCATGACCCAGCAGGCCAGTATTTGCGCATGCATCTGGCGCATACGATAGCGCTCTAGCGCTTTGATATAGGCTGGATCGCGCCAATCGCGTTTGCGGGTGATTTTTCCATCCGCGTCCTCATAAAATTCATCAGTGTAGGGCGCTTCCGGAGGATCGCCCGCCAATCGCATGGCGTCTACTACCTCATCAGGCGTCAGCGCGCGCATCTTGAAAATCAGGCGTTCCCCATCAGGAGTGATCACCTCATATTCTCGCGGCGCTCCAGAGCGCAAATCGCCCAGCGTTGCTTCCCGTGCTGTCTCTCTAGTCATGCCAATCCTTTCTGCACCCTAATAGGCACTCCAGACATTTGCGTGATAGCTGAGGGTATAGCGCGTCACATCACCATCTCGTCCCCAGTAGGTGATCGAATCAATCGCGCCACTGTACAGGAAAAATCCCGCACTTCCTATACTGGCACTATGCTTCAAATGCATATGCACAGCCGTTTGGGCATTAGCCATCGCTATGAAGGGCAGCGTATCAGTTGTATAGAAAGCACCAATGTGAATATCGACACGCTGCCCCGTATAGCGATTGTGGTAAACACCATCGAAGGTACGGAAATTGTCTACGCCATAGATAAACGTCCCGTACACATTCTCGGCATATCCCACTAACGCAGAACTGCCCGTCCCTGTGTAGAGATAGATTTTGCCCTCTGGCCAGGCAAACGTCTCAGCCATACATCAGCCCAGATATCCACTCGCCGTTGGCCCATTCATGGCCAATGCCTGGAACTGATAGGACAACATGTTCTCTTGATCACCCTCGGTGAATTGCGTCTGTGTCAGATTGACACCATGGAACTGATAGTAATATGCTGCTCCCGCCTCCGGTGCAGTCATCTTCAGTTCCAGATGAACCATTGGCACAGTTGCCCCACTCCCCGTGCTTGGATTGGGAAACTGCGCCGTATTTGCCCAGGCAATGTCGAATGAGCCGTTGATAGGCTCTGCGGCAACTACTTTATGATGGCTAGGCGTACCCCGATCACTGATTACCTGAACTGTGCGCGCACTCGTCCAGGTAAAATTGCGCACAAATCCCAGCAGCGCTGTTGCTGCACCACTGGCCGTTGCCCAGCTCAGGCCGCTACCAGACGCCTGCACCCACCGCAATGTTCCCTCTCGACGATTTCGTACTTCTGGCATTGTTGTCTCTCCTTACGTTCGTTCGAACCAGCTAAAATAGATGAGAACACGTCGACGCTCAATATCCGGATTCGGATCAGGAAGCGTTGCCTGTGTTTCGATCCGATCCAATACAATACGATATGTCGTATTTGTAGGAGCCTCTGCATTGGTATAAAAATCTTTGATCACAATGGCGCTTCCCTGGGAGCGCGCCCCCAAAACGGCCTTCATCAGTGCATCATGCATTTGATTGAGCTGCGCTCTCCAATAGGGCACGCGCCGCGAAATCCAACAGTTCACTTCACAAATTCCAAATTTGTGCTCTCCGCATGTTCCATCTCCCATACTTCCCAGATAGGGAGAAGCTTCACTATCAATACTTAACAGATGTATTGAATAGCATGGCGTTTCCAACGGATCAATTGGCATTTCCAATACCAGTCGTGCTGTCGTCAATAAAGGAGGAAGATTGGCTGCCAATTGCGTTTGCAACCAGGCATAAAGCGTTGCCAACACATTGTATGGCCCGGTTACATGCGAAAATGGCATCAGAACCCCTCCCGCATAATCTCATCAATATAGTGCTCCAGTGTACGCATCGCATGTTCTTCCGCCACATCAAGAAATCCGGCAGGAGCTTGACGACTATGACCGGCATTCAAATATTCGATATAATGTACATTCGAACCCTGCACAATGGTCAAACCATCATCTTTCATTTCCCAAACAGCATCACTTGGCCCTGTCCCTTCGATTTTTTTGCGGATATCTCCGGGCGTCCAATGTCCCCAACTGGCGCGCGCGCGCCCGGTATCTACTGGCATTTGCTCTTTCACCCGCCGCTCGGTGGCCAGCGATACTTCACGCAGGCGCGTTCGACAGCGTAAAACTATTTCCCTTGCTTGTTGTGCTGTATAACGCCGCTCCTCACGTAATGCCTTCGCATCGACAACGATTCTCATTTCACTGCCCGCATGTGCACGCACAACTCCACAATGACATTGAGCCGAGACAGAGAGGCCCGATTCACCGCGCGCTGGAACAAGGCGTCGTCCAATTGCGCATCATCATCAAACAATTGCCGCATTTTCAGATTGATTTCACGTGCCAAATCCTCATGGGGTGAATACCAGAAGTCGTGCTCGAAATCAAATTCCCAATGTCCTTGCTGACGATATTCAAAGGGCGAATTGTCTCCCTCCGGAGACTTCAGATACCCAAATGTGGCCAGCGTGATGTAGCGCGTGTGCGTCGGGTCGCTTACACCACTGTTCGACCAGGCGAAGGGGGCAATCAGCCACACCTCACCCCCCGGTTTCATGATCCGGTACAACTCCGAAAACCAGGCAAACCAGCCATCCTGCCAGATGGGATGGTGTGCCACGAATTCCCCATTACACACAATATGGTGCGGGATATGTTCGATAATGTGCGATGCAATGGCATAATCATACGCATTGTCTGGCAACAGTGCGCCATCATTGGCCCGCCAGGGATAATCAAACAGGTCAATTACCAGATTGACTCCTGGCAAGGCATTCCGATCCGCATTGTCCCAGGCAATGGTGGAATCGGTGTAAAGCCACTCCGGAATCATGCGATGATGAGCGGGTCGCTGACAAGGCAAAATCACTTTCCCGCATCCCAGATTAATTCCCCGCTTGTTCATGTGACTGCGAACGCTCCTCCGGCCACCGCTCATATTGCTCCACATCAGCTTTCTGCTGCTTTTGCAACCACTGAATGATCACTTCCGCACGTGCATCCCAGGTGCCAGATTGAGCCCACCGTTGCCCTGCCCGCGCAATGCGCTCAGCCTCTTTTTCATGCTCCAAGGCCCAGCGTACTTGCCGTACCGCCTCTTCTGTTGTGTGATACATCAGGCAATTAGTACCATCGATCAATCCCAGAGCTGCGCAATCCTGACACTCGTCCATCACTACCAGACAACCCATGGCAGCAGTTTCCCATACTCGCTGCGCCACATCACCCGCCGCGCTGACTACCAGACTCAATTTGCTGTCCTGATATACCGCCGCATATTGGTCATAAATAGCCCCCGTGCCATAGGCCAGCCGCGCCCAGGATATCCCCTCCCGCAAGGCATAAAGCAATTCGGCACGCCGCCCGTACATTACTGCCAGCATCGCCGCATCATAGTGCCGTTTGCCCCAGGCAGGGCCTGGCAAACAAAATGTCGGATCATATCCACAGGGCAACCAGGTCACATTGGGTTCCCCTATGCGTGCCCCATGACCATGGGCCAGGAATAGATGGTCTACCTCGAATTGACGATAGTCGCGCACATGGTTATCCACTCCATACACCAACCAGGGCATATCCCCATTACGCTCAACGCCCAAATGCGAATCCATGATCAACACTGCATCGGGCTGCCAGCCTTCCTCCGGTTCTGCGGGCACCCAGACATAGCGTGGGTCTACCTGTCCCCCCCAAATCGCGTTGGGGGGATCAGGCACTGGCCCCGCAGTGCGCACGTCATGCCCCAAACGCCGCAATGCCTCCGCCACATATCGTCCTGACGCTACCGGCCAATGAATGGCCAAGACAAGTAATTTCACGCCCAAAACCTCACTTTCAGGAATGGCACGTCCGGTTCAACAACTTTCGTATCTACCCAACGCGCCTTGAACAGGCGGGCATTCATGGCGAACGATGGGCTTCCTCCCGTGCTGCCAACCTCATGGATCAGGCGGATGCGCGGTTCATGCCAGACCTCATAGCCCTCTAGCTGGGCACGCACACAAAAATCAACGTCCTCGAAATAGCCACGTCCATAGGCCGTATCAAATCCTCCCAACATATTCCATAGCCCGCGCCGCGTTGCCAGCGCTGCTCCCGTCACCCATGACACCTTGCGAGCTCTGTTGATCGGCTCCCAATCTGGATTGGCAAATCCCAGCGCCTCATGGAAAGGCTGGCCAGCGCCATCGAACACCCCCCCCACGCTCTGCACCTTGCCATCCGGAAAAAGCAACGTTGGGCCAGCCACCCCGCATTTGCTGTGGCTATCAAATAACGTCAACAGGGTTACATCCCAGCCCGTTTCGGTAGGATAACAATCCTGATTGAGAAAGAACAGAATTTCTCCGCGGGCACGCTTGGCCGCCTGATTGCAATTACCCGCAAAACCCAGGTTGAAATGTGTCCGCTCACAGCATGACCCCAGCGACAATGGGCCGTTATATTCAGTGCTGCTGTCATCCTGCACCAACACCTCAGTAAGCCGCGGATCGGTCGTCTCTTGCACTAACCGCAAACAGCGCGTCACCTTGTCGAGGTGATTGTAGGCTGGGATGATAACACTAAGTCGCGGAATGTTCACCGTCCGCCTCCAGACGCTGTATTTGCTGTTTGACCGCCTTGCCAATACCCATTGCTACTTCGTCCTGATTGCTGGCCATCACATAAATCGGTGCATGTAGATGAATGGATGCGCCAGGAATACCAGCCGGGGAAACACCAGCTTGAACCGACGCTTCCGCCAAGGGCGTACGCTTGCGCGCCAAATCAGATGCACGACGAGTCAGTACGTCCTCCACAACTGATTGCACTGCCCTGGCCGCGCGTTCCCAGGTACGCTCGCGCGCCCAGGCCAGCGCCCGCGCCGCCCGCGCTGCACGCTCTGCTGGTTGCTCATATAGCAGACGTAACTTGGCAACCAGATCGTCCATATCTGCATAGTAATCGCGTGCCCCTCCCCAAGTGCCCAGCGTTCCCGGTCGGGCTTTGATCAATGCTCCGCGCTCATCGTCACCGATGATTTCGTGTCCACTGCAATAATCAATGGCCACGGTTGGAACGCCCGTGGCCATGGCCTCGATATGGGGCAGGCCGAACCCTTCACGATGCGCCAGCACCATGTGCACATCCAATAAGTTATAGCGCTCATTCAGGGAAGCAATCCCCGCACGCAGCGCATCATCCCGATAACGTACCCGCGCTGCCTCCAACCCCTCGACCGCCACCAATTGTTTGGGAATGTCCCAGCCCGCCGGACTGGTACGCTCACAGTCCAGATACAAATAGGCCTGGGACACATCCGAGAAAGCGCGCTTAAATCCTGCCACCATGCTGGGAAAATCCTTGCGCCCCTGATTCATAGCCATCACCCCAACCACAAATGCATTAGGGGGAATGTCCAGTTTTTCGCGCAGTTCAGCGCGTCGGGTATCGTCCAATCGATAGAACTCATTGGTATCTACACCGGGCGGGCAAAGCCAGGCCGTACATCCTTGCTCCCGAAAAACACGCTGCCCGAATTCGCTGATGGTCATCAGGCTATCGAACGTCTTTGCTGTCGCAATCCAATCGCTGTAGATTGGTGCGCCATCGACCGGGGTGATGACCACCTGTGCCGTGGTACTCCAATCGATGCCCGTCGCATGACGCATCATGACATGATAGGGGAAATCCTGCACTCCCAAAACCAGATCGGGTTGATAGGCAGCCCAAATGCCAGTCAGCGCTGCCCCATGATCGCGACCATTCAATGCTGCCACATGGAAGGGCAAACCGAGTGGAAGCAATCCATCATATTGAAGGCAAGCTCCCATGATTTCATGTCCGGCATGTTGCAAATGCAAGCCAATTGCTCGACAAATGCGCCCAAAGCCAGTGGGAACGAAATCCCCAAAAATCAAAATTCGTGCCACATTCTGCCTCTTTCTGCTCTAGCCCGTTTTGTCACCTCTGCGCAAAATAGTGCGATACCACACTTGCCCGCCCAGCGTTACTGGCACACTATCTCCCTCAACATGATACGTCGCCCCATGCCAGACAATTTCATCGTTGGGCCCTAAATGAACCTGTGTACTAATCACCGCATCGCCGATCATGATCTGGCCGCCAGGAAGTTGCATCTGTCGGAAATGCATATCATTCCACAGCGCCGTGATGATATGCTCAACATATGTGCGCGATTCGCCGCTTCCCGCCCAATATGCGCTCCCCCCCCCAGTGGCTGTCGCAACACAATGTCTCCACACACCAGTCGTGCCCACATAGGACTGCACAGCATTGAATTGACCGTTAATGCGCCCTGATTGAGGCCCACGATAGCCTACCAACTCGCTTGCCCCTCCGACCAGGATGCGTAAGACCCCGCATCTGTAGCTACAGCCCGCACCTCTTCGGTAAGCTGTTCATAAAGTACCTGCAATTGCCGTTGCGCTGCTGTATCATCATATTCGGTGCCATCAGGCGCAGCCCATTTGGCCCGTTTCAGACTATCGAACATCAATGTCCCAACAGCTTCCAATGCCGCACCAACTACTGAGCCACCTACCGTCGTGAAATGATCAATTTCATCATCACTGAAGATTGTATGCACCCCCCGTACACGGAATGCACTGTTGGCTGAAATGACCCCGCTAAATACCACGAATCCGGTAGGGTCTATGGTCGCTCCAGTAGCCAGCCAACCCGCAGTACCTGGCACGAATGCCGTCGCGCTGGTCACATTTGCCACTCCAAGGGCAAATGTGGTGGCTGTACCATCCCCCATCAGGGTCAAATCGAAGACAACCGGTTTGTCTTGTATGCGCAGACGTACTTGCTGAGCCGTTGTCAGACCCACGCTCAGTTCTCCTCGTCTTCCCCCTCTGCCTGGTCAGCAGAAGCCTCTGGCTCTTCTTGCCCCTGTTCGGCAGTGTCTTCCTGTGGCCCTTCCTCCGCGCCATTCTCATCAACCTCTGCCTTACGCGGACGGCCACGCTTTTTAGATTGTTGCGCCTCGGTCAATGTCCGTATTTGCTCAGCCAGGGTGGCCAGTTTTTCTTCCAGCGAGGCCAGACGTGTTGCCTGCGCTTCTGCTTCTACCTGACGCAGATAGTTTTCATACAGTCCCACAACTTCGCGAATGTGCTGAGGATACCAATGTCGCCATTGCGCCTCAATGTGTTCTGCGCGACCGTGTACATTGTTGATGTAATACTGCAGGCTGGGATAAAACCCCAGCTTATTCAGCAATGTGGTGTCGCCCGCCTGCGCCTCGACAAATGCCTGCTGTACCACTTCGCGCATCCATGCCAATGCTTTTTCCGTATGCTCGCTCATTGTTTGTCCTTTCCGGGCGGGGGAGGCTATTTCTCCTCCCCCGCCCTCCAGAATTGAACTAGGTTACCGTAGGAGCTGTCGTGCTGGACGAATAGTACCAGAACCGATCATCCACGAACCCGAAACCGAACCACGTGCGTGCATAGTACTTCCAGGTGTCATTAGCTGGATAGTACTCTGGCGGCAACACCCGCGCTGGATCAACGCGCTGAAACTTCAGACCACGTCCACGTTGGCCCAGCAACCATTGATAGCTGCTGCCCAGACGAGGCGTCATGATGATGGTATCTACCAGGCCATAGAACGGATTGGTGACACCTGTGCCATATTTTTCGACTGTGATGACAGTCGAGTCATGTTGGGCATGTGCCCGCATGACCTGCTGCGAACGCAGCAGTTGCAGTGCCGCGAAGTATACCTGAGGGGTGACGATGAGTGTGTCTGGGCGCACCCCCAGGAAATTTCCTGAACGGTCGCGCATGGTCACCAGAGCATTATATGCCGTGATCAAACCATCAGCACTGAACGTCGTGGCCGCCGTATTGCTATGTGTATAGTTGGACGTATCCGTCATGGCCGCCAACACCACATCTTCTTCAGTGATACGCAATGAACGGCCAACCGCCTCGGCGATTTGCTCCACTTTGCCTACTTGATCAAAGCGGCGCATTTCTTCCGTCACTGGCACAACGTAACCGCGCTTGTAGTTCTTGATGATCACGCCCGTTTCAAGCGCAATGGTTGCGTCAGGATAGTCCGCTCCTTCCGGCACAATAGGCGCATTGCCCATCGCGGCATCAAGCAGATACTCCTCCTGATGCTTGTTCGATTGGACTTCATCTCCCACAATCTGCGGAAAGACTACCGGTTCCATGGCATACGACTGCATGCTGATGAACTGAATACCTTGCCGCAGCAGATCGGGGAAGTTGGCCGTCTGCGCCGAGCCCAATGTGACCGCTTCAGTCAATTCCGCCAGTTCGGGATTGATTGTGCGGCGACCGCGCCGATCACGAGGGAAGGGGATCATATCTTCCGTGATGACCAGCGGCTGAGCATCGAGGACGCGCTCTTCTACACGCCCTCCCTCCAGGATTTTGGTGATGATCGGACGACTTAGGGTCATGGCACACCTCCTAGTAGTAATCCGCGTTGCGCGGCCATAACCAGATGGTAAGCTGTCCCGTTCCCGCCGGGCCTGTGTTCTCCCAATCGATCACAGTAGCCACTGCGGGCACTGGCGCAGCCGCCGTGCCGCCCGATACAGAAACTGGCGACGCCGTATTCCAGAGAGAACCCACTCCCGTCACACCCGATGCGGCCATGACGCCCGATCCGGTCATGACTGGTCCCGCCAGCGTACCAAAAGCTGGCTTACCAGAAAATGCCGCGCTGACGGTGAATACTCCGCGCGTCGCTACCACTACCGCCGAGTTGACTACCGTCCGGCCCGCCCAATCCCGTGCCGGATTGCGCGTGCAGGCAATGCCAACTCCCGATGCTTTCCAATAGGAGACCCCCGTGTGCGTGGCAATGATATAATTGCCAGACCACGAAACATAGTCTCCCGGATTGATTTCATGCGCTGTGCCAGAGGCCGGAAGCGTGATGTACAGTCCCTCTTCTGCCGGCGTACTGACAAACACAGCGCTTGCCGCTACTGCCATAGACGCTGTCCTCCTTGTTGTCTCTTGCGAATTTCTGCGATGAATTCATCCACCGAGCGAATTTCATCCACATTGATAGGCCCCAGCCCAGGCGACACACTCTGTATTTCTGTGACCATGCGCGGCGCGCCGGAAACAGGTGCTGAGGATTTTCCTACCGCCGCCATCAACCGGCTGCCGCGTTCAACGATGGCTGCCCATTGGCTGGGTTCGCTCCGCGCGATTTCTTCACGCAATTCACTTTCGATGACAGCAGGCAATGCCGCGCGACGAAATGCCTTCTCTAGTTCGACTTCATACCCCTTGCGCTCCATTTCTGTGCGCAGCCTGGCTACTTCAGCCTCTAGAGCGGTTACTCGTGCCGCTTCCGCTTGTGCCTGCTTTTGTGCTTCGATCAGCGCACTGCGTGCCTGATCCCGCTCTCGTATTGCGGCAGCCACCGCTTCTGTTTGCCGTACCGCCTGCCATTCTCTTTTCAGACGCTCGACAAATTCAGGCCTTGCCGCAATATACTCTTCAAAAGTTAACGCTTTTAACAGATCTGCAGTCAGATCATCATTCGAGGCCCAGAGGGGGAGGAAGCCACCACCTGCTGCCGGGCTGGTCACGTCATCCACACTGTGCACTGCCTCGATGCTCTCGACAATCAGATCGCCCTCTTCAGTCTTGCGCGCACGTCCTATGGCATTGATGCTGCCCCCTAGCAACGTGGCTGGGGCCCGACCTTCGACAATATCGCGCACCAATGCCCAGGTATCTTGCCCCGCCTGATTGCTCGTGAAATGGCGCACTGCATAAATGCCATCTTCGCGGTACTCTACATTGCTCAGCCAACCCGTAATCTGGCGCACGCTGCGCTCCGGGCGATCACGCCGCTCTGTACCGGAAGGATGATCCGCAAATGTTTTGACCCCCTCAAAAAGGGGCAAGGCCCGCTGCAACACTTCCGGAGTATAGACACGCCCATTGGTGCTACGCCCGGCTCGAATGATGCGCTGGCGCACCGTCTGCGTCTCATTGTCAATCTGTGCCTCAGTCAGATCGAGTGCTTCAACCAATACCTGCGTCTGAGTGGGGGCAACCGGCCTCTGACTTTCCTGCGCACGCTTCAGTTTGCCCATGACCAGCGCCACTCCGGGCGAAATCTCCTTCGTGCGGAAAGTTGTCTCATCAAAATCGCCCGGATCGCGCTGGCGAAATCGCCAGCTCTGTTCCGTTTCTTCGATTTCATCAGTTTTGAGGCCGCTGGGCACCTTCTTGATAGCTTCTGCGCGCGTTTCGGCGATTTCTTTGAAGATAATGACTGTCTGCACTACCATGCTTGCCGCTTCAGAGATTTCCGTGGGCGCTTCCCCTTCTTTGACATTAGCATGCAGAGCCCGCAATTGCGCCTCAGCCTCCGCGCGGGTCGGATGACAGCCCAGAGTATCGCCCACCTTGCGGCCCTGCTCATCATGCTTGTAGACGCAATACTCGCCATTTTCCTTGAAGATTTTCCAGGGCATATCATTCCCTCCCGCTTACTATTGTGGCCGTGGCGACCGGGGCGGCGCTGCGCTGCGCTGGCTGCCCAGTCCTCCATCCGTTATCATCCGTGTGCGCGTCGCCCACTGTTGATAAGTCTCGCGCACCCCTCCTACCTCGTCCATCAGCTTCTCATCAATTAATACTGGCACCGTCGTACAACGACAAGCGGGATGGCTGCCTGACGGCGGCTGCATCTGCAAATCACCAAATTTGAAACGCTTGCCGTCCATCGCTCCACAAATCCGACAGGTACGCTCATCCTTCGTGGCTACCCATTCCCATCCACTCACAATATCACTGTTCTGTTCATATACTGCCAGCGCACCCAGATTGCTGGCACGCATGATCTCCGTGCGGGCAATCAGCAATGTGCGATTGAAATTGTGCCGAAATCCCTTGCGTCGGTCAGTGATTACGCCTAGCTCATCGCGCAAGCGCCGCTGCGCCTGAGCCATGCTCTCCCCTTGCACCAGGCTGGTGGTGATGCTACGCTTGATGCGCGTGATATATTCCGCAAAGTTATATCCCAGATCTTCGTGCCAATCCTTACCCATATAGGCGGATACCAATGAAGCGCGGATGGCATCTACAGGCAACACCGGATGTACCCGCACCAGAACATCCGGATTGGTCGCCTGATCCAACGCCCAAGCACGCCCCGCATACCCTTGCTCATACGCCATCAGGATCGCCTCATCCAAGCTGGCCCCTACTTGCTGCGCCAGCGCCACCATCTCCATCTCGATCTGGCGCAGCAACTGCGCTCGCCTGGTAATATCCGGTGTTCCATCACTACCATATGCCAGCGATAATTCACCCGCCATGCGCAAATATGCCTGCCGATACAAGTCGTAAAGCTTGCGCGCTTGCTCATCCGACAACCCATAAATGCGCCGCCGTACCCACCACTCCGCATAACGTAACGCTTCGCTATCCGAACGCAGTTGGCGCGCAATAGCTGCTGGATCATCCGGTTGTGGTTGTACCCGTCTCCCCATCTACTTCTTCCCCATCCGGCAATCCAATATCTTCGGGGCGCATCAGCAAACCCTGACCCACCTCATCGCGCGATGCCTCTTTTTCTCGCTTGATACGCTTGCGCTCCACCACAGCGTCCAGCCCTAACGTAGCAGAGATGATATCGCTCGCCCCCTCCGCGCTCACCCATTCATTCATAGTAGCAACAGCCAATGCCTCAGCCAATGTCTTGGGGTCATCCTCTTGCAAATCGGGAAACTTAACAGTTACAGCCTCCGGCGCGTCAATCATCTCTGGCTGGCCATCAACACCCAAAATATCATTTCCATCAGCATCTTGCACCGGCACTTGAGGAGGAAGCTTTCCTGCATCAACGGCTAATTGTACTATCCAACGATATATTGGTGTCCAGACCTGCTCCGCCATTGTTTGCTGTGCATCCGTAAATTTCCACAGGGCTGGCAATTGTTGTGCCGTTGCACTGGCCAGATTTGCATTTTGACCATCGCTGAGCATATATTCTGGCAAGCCCATTCCCACTACAGACATCAACTTCATCTGCCGACCATCTTCTGCTACATCAGCGGCTCCCACATTGTTGCTCAAGGCCTGCCAAACTTCACGGTCACTGTGCACAATGATGCTGCCCGGTGTAGGGGGTTTGCTGTAGCGCGAAGCTGCATTGAGTACATTGGCGGGCGTTGCTCCACTGATAGTTACATCCCACAACAGCGCACCACGCCACATATTTTGACGGGCACGATTTTCCAACCACTCTTTATAGGCGCGCAACCATGGCAAAATGACGAACAAATCAGGGCGTCCGCGTAGTTCGTAGCTATGACGATTGATGGCCACGTGCAATATCTCATCCGCCGGTATCCACTCATCAACGATCTGGGCATTGCCGATGGCAGTGCCAGGCAGAGTATACTGCAGATGATAACGATATACGCGCCGGAAAAAGCCCGGATCGGTCTCAATGTCGGTGATACGCCAGGGCGGAATGGGCACGATTACACCCCCGCCACGTCCATCTGGAACTTTGCGCAGAAAAATCTCGCCATCAATTTGCAAATCCTGCAACAGGGTCTTATCCAATTCTTCGATAGCATTCTCCGGATTGGCACGGAAATCATCGATAACTTTCTGCACATCCTGATTGCGACATGACACCGTATGTCCACGGCCCACGGCAAACTGACGTGTGATCTGCACTGCCTGCTTAGCCAATGGATTGCGATGAAAAGCCGCATGGCAATTAGTCAGCACAGTCTTGCGTGTACCGAATGACCATTCCTCCAGCGGATCTTCCACAGGCATGGTGATCGGGCCGTCATAAGCCTGACTGCGGAAGGGGGCATCAAACTGGAATTGCATAGTTTGCCGCTGCGATGCTTCCAGAAAAGCAGCAACTGCGCGTGGCCCCGCTTCCCGCACCCAGAAAGGCAACAGTACTGGCTGATCATAGAGCACGCCGTCACGAATGGCATACTCTGAAGCAGGAACCGTAATGCCAGATGTCCAGGGCAGGTGCCTAGAGCGCAGCCAAACCTTAATGGATTTATACAAGCGCAGAAACCACACTTTCATCATCATGCCTTATGCCTTCATGCTCAGCGCAAAAACTTGCGTGCCAGTGGCCGGCACACCACTGCCACTTCCATTGGTCAGCACCAACCGCGCACTACCAGCTACCCCAAACCAGGCCGGAGGCATGTCGTGAATGGCCCCGCCGGTCGGATGCTGAATGCACCAATTGGCAAAACCGCTCTCATGCGAAACTCCACTGCGCCACACGCCCCAAATATCCTGTACATGAATAGTAAGATGCGTACCAGCCGCAGCAGGAATGACCCCGGAAGGCGTCACAGTGCCCAGCGCAAATAGGCCAAAAGGATATTCAAAAACAGTGCTGGTTGGCGAACCACTGGGAATGGTCGCCGTAAACTGCACCGCCAGACGAGTCATGCTGCCATAATTGGATTTGCTCTGCGCCATGCTTATGCTCCCGTTTCGCTGCGCCGCCGCAGCGCAGCATCATCTTGCTTGACAATTTCAGGCCGGGGATCATAGCCCCGATCATAATCACAACCATCATCAATCAATCGTTCCGATGCACTCATCATCACCGCTGGCAATTGCGGATCGAGAGTTTCAGCCAGACGTTCAAACAAAGTTCGTTTGGCCTTAATAATCGCTGTCGCCAATTCGGTATTCGGTCGCATAGGTTAGATTAGCCACTCCAGCTGTGCTGGCTAATGCCTTGTGCCAAGCCAATGCCAGTGCCACGACCGTATCATCATGCATTCCCTCTGGCGCGCCATAAGTTGGACGACCAGTGATTTTATTGAGTATCATGGTGTATGCCTGCAATTCGCCTATTTGCACTGGATCGGCGAGAATAGCCAATTCCCCGCGCTCCAATGCCAGGGCCAGGCTCTCAATAAGCGGCGGTTTGCTCTGCATTGTGGTCACAAATGGATATACGGCCAAACCAATGCGTTGCAGTTGCTCAACAAGCGGTTCACCCATGGCATTAGCCTCTGCGCATATTTCGATGTTTCCCGCGCCTCCCCAGCGCTCAATTAATGTCAACAGGCGTTGCACCTGAAATGCATAGTCAACACGATTGAATCGATCCAGAGCGAGCTGCTGATGACAGGTAGCACATAACAGGCTGAGTACGGTGAAATCATGTGCGCGGCCCCAGTCTACTCCTAACACCAGGCGATGACCATCATGATCGACCAATGTAGTTTCCCATGGTGCTGTAGCTGCCGCTTCTACTCCCCGAAAAACTACACCGGTGTCCTCCAAAAACTCCGCCAGATATTCCTGACGGAACACGCGCTCTGGCAACTGCTCGCGCGCTGCCGCGATCTCCGCCTCGTCGATGTACGGATTGTCCGCGGTGATGAAGTGAAACGAGCGCCATTCAGTCTGCGTCTGGTCAAGCCCGCGCTGGTAGAGCTGCCAGAGCCAGTTTCGCCCCGCCGGAGTGCTGATGAATAACGCCCCGCCTTTGCGATCCGAGAGCGCCGGGCGAATGACGTCCATCCAAACCTCCGATTTCATATAGGCACACTCGTCCAGCACCACGTAGTCGAGCCCCTCACCGCGCAGGCTATCTGGGTCGTCCCCGCTGCGCACCTGCACCCAGCCCCCACCGCCAAACGAAACGCGCCGCTCGCTCTCGCGGATGGCAGCGCCCGGTATCTGGCGCGTGAGCTTCTTCAAGCCGCGCCAGCCTACCTCTGCCATCTTGTAGGATGGCGCTACCCACCAGACGCGCTGACCTTGCAGAGCACGCTTGACGCACGAGGCAGTGCCGAACAATGTTTTACCAAATCGCCGACCGGTAATGAGCACGATGAAACGCGCCGGGCAGCGCGCTACCTGCCATTGCGCGGGATGCAGCCTAGGAAGCCGGATCGTCGGCGTCAGTGTCTCCATCAAGGTCATTGTCCCACACTACTCGCACCTGCAAAGTGCTGCCCCCGGGACCACTGACTTCCTGGCTGACCACCGTACGACCGAAGTCACGTGGATACCGCCGCTCCAGCTTCCAGGCCGCCGCCTGCCAGGTGTCCGCCGCTGCCTGCTCGATCAACGTCAGCCAGCGCACCGCCGCACGTCCTTCCGCCGCTTTTACGGCCTCATAAAAATCATGGTATTTCCCTGATCGTGCTTCCTCGCCTGCAATCAACCAGCGCCGCATGGTGGCATAACGCACGCCACCGTACTGGGCGGCGAGCTCATACGTCGCGCCCAGCTCGATCGCTTGCACAATGCGTTCTTGCGCTTCAGGAGTGAGTTTGCTAGGACGACCCATAGTTACCCCCTAGATTAGTATAACACGAAACAACACATAGCACAAGAGCTCAGCGAGACACTTGACAAAATGCAATATATATGTTACGCTATATATCAGCCGCGCATGTATGCACTTATGCAAGTCGCAAAGGAGGCAAGGATGGACATCGGCGAACCCGTGAGGGAAGTAAAAAAGGTACGGCGGCCGGTCACGCCGGACGATCGGCCTATCGCAGTTCCGGATTGGCCGATCACATTCCTGCAATCACTTTTTCATGGCCTACCAGATACTGCCTGGCTGGAATTCGCCGCGCTCTGGCCCACTGGACGTGCAGGCGCTGAGGAACATCCTTCCCCACTGATATTCAACGCGCGCGCCAATCGCGCGCCAGACCTACGCAAACTGGCCTTGCTAAATCAACAGGGCTATGGCATTCACTATGGGCTGACCGCCAAAGCCAGACCCACACGGCGTGGCCATCGTTCGCGCGAAGGGGACGCCGCCTGGTGCACCGTGTTGTGGGTAGACATCGATCTCGACACCTCTCCTTACGCCAACGCATTGGGGGCACTCACAGCGCTACAAATGTTCACCCCCTGCCCTACTGCCATCGTGTGGAGCGGTGGTGGTTATCAGGCGCTCTGGCGCATCACCCCGCTGGCCATTGACGAGGCCCTGCGTCCACGCCTGCGCGCCATCCTACGCGGTCTGGCCCTGGCCCTGGGCGGTGATACCGCCTGCGCCGAACTGTCGCGCATGTTCCGCCTGCCCGGTACCCTCAACACCAAGCCCAAGCGCCACCAGGCCGAATGCAAGGTGATCGAGCTGCGGCCCTGGGAATATGTCCTGGAAACATTCGCGGAATACGAGCGCCTGGGCGCGCCTCCGCCTAAACCAGCGGAAGCCCAACCGGCCATGCCTATCCCTGCCGATGGTCGCCTGCACCTGCCGGGCTGGGTGCTGCGCTACCTGGCTGAGGGACGACCGGAGGGCCAGCGCAATCGCACGCTGTACGGGGCTGCCATCGAATACCGGGCCGCGGGCTACAGCTATGAAGAAGCGGAACGCGATTTGTTGGCGCGAGGCCTGGCCGATGGTCTGGACGAACATGAAATCCGCGCGACCATCCGCAGCGCCTGGCAGAGCAACAAGGGAACACCAACCGTGAGCCGCCACATCAGCGCACGCTTACGAAAGCCATGGCCCAAGGACAAGGATTGAACCAACCCTGGTTGCTGAGGTATTGCATCGAGGGCAAATCCGTGGTACACTAGATATGCCAGGAGCGTGACAGGCGCATCATTACGATCCGACTGCGGATACGAAAGACTGCCGGTGCAAATCCAACCCTGGCTCATGGGCGGGTCGCTGCATAGCGGAGGCTCGCCGGGCGCAATAGCTCCTCGTCACGAAAATTGCGCCCACCTTTTCCAATCGTATAAAAGCCAAACGCCAGCGTGTAAGCGCTGGCGGGCGGCGTAGCAGAGGCTATCTCTCATGCTACACACACAGTATACACCAATCCGAACCAAAACGCAAATGCAAATCCCTCAGCCATGCGCGAGCATGGCTTTTGCTGTTTGAGGAGCGCCTATGACCGAACCACGTTTCACGACACCGTTTGCACACCTGCTGCCACCACTCACCAGTGAAGAAAAGGAGGCGCTCCGCGCCAGCATCGAACTGGAAGGTGTGCGCGAACCGATTGTTGTAGACGAGTACGGCCAGGTGCTCGATGGCCACCATCGTCTGGCCATCGCACCGGATGTACCATACCGCGTAGTGGCCGGATTGACCGAGGCGGAAAAAATCGCCTACGTCTACAACGCCAACCTGACACGTCGCAACCTGTCACCTGAACAGAAACGCGAAGTCGCCCAACACATGAAAGGGATTGCGCGAGCACTGCGCGCGGAAAATCCGCAAAAAAACTCGCAGGCGCGCATCGCCGCATTGCTGGGCGTGAGCCAGCAGACCATCAGCGCCTGGCTGAACGAAAATAAAGAAGACGAAGATGAGAAAAATGGAAGAGTTACCAGCGCTGGTAACTCTTCCAAACCAAAATCAAACCTGTATGAGGCGCGTTCAGGCCAAAAGGTGCCACGTTCGGAGTGGCCTGCCATTTTCTCGCGCTATGAGGAAGGAGAGACTGGCGCTGGAGGAACGAGTCCACGTGACGACTCTCCCCGCTAAAGCGGGGAGCTTCCCAGGCTACGCACGCCCCACCGGGCCACGTTAGCGCCTGGCGGCCCCGTCCGGGCCGACTTGACCGCGAGTGTCAGGATATAGCAATCTAATTATATCACGGGAAGGGAAAGGAGGCAAGCGCCATTCCCCACCGGGCTAAAGCCCGGTGTCCCCTGGCGCAATTTCTATGGTATTCTCGAAGCACTCAACTCAGACACTGAATGACCGGGCAAAGGAGACCATCATGAGCGTCGAACGCTTTTCCGCCGTCTTGGATCACAGCCAGCACAGGGGCGCCGATCTGCTGCTAATGCTTGTATTGGCCGACTATGCCAACAGTGAGGGCCATTGCTGGCCAACCATTGATACCCTGGCCCAGCGCACGCGCACTGATCGCAGAACAGTACTGCGCAGCCTGAAAAATCTGGAAGCCAGTGGAGAGGTAATCATTCGCCACAACCGACACGGTAATCAGTATCTGGTGGTGGTTGGCATGGACGAACGCGCCATCAACGACGCCTGCCAGCGCTACTTTGGACAACCACGCCCCACACTATCTACCATCCCCAGAAGTGACACCATGCCACTTCAAAGTGACACTACACCACCACGGGAGTGGCGTGATGCCACTACCGACGAAACCACCAGAAGTGACACCACGCCACCACAGAAGTGGCGTGATGCCACTTCAGAAGTGACATCCTGTACACTAGATCCGTCAATAACCATCAATGATCCGTCAAATAGCGCTGGGTCTGACGACCCAGCGCTGCGCGCGACCGCCAGCGCGGAGGCTGCTACTGCACCTCCTGGTTCAGCACCAGAGAGTGTACCAGTACCTGCACCACCATCAGCGCCCGTCAACACAGCCCCTGGTTCGAAATCTGTTGCTTCCGCAGCGAACAAGCCGCTAATCGCCATCATCGAGGCGTACTGGCAAGGATTGCCTGCCCCTCCTGCTGGCAAACCCTACGCGCGCTCGTTGCGCGCCGCCAAGCGCCTGCATGAGGCTGGCTACACACCGGAGCAGGTGCTGGCCTACCTGCAGGCGCTGTACCGCGACAGTTACTGGCGGGGAAAGGTGGTGTCACTGGAGTACGTGGCAGATCACCTTCCCACTTGGCTGGTGGCCCAACAATCCTCTGCGCTGGCAGATGAGTACAGCCCGTATCCGGTGGCTACAGGCCGCACGCCCAAGACCGTGGAGGAAATTGTCTGGGAGCAGATATGGGCATCTCTCCGCGCTCAACCGGCGGGCCCTGCAGCCGCATTGGGAGAAATGCGCTATGTCTGAAGCACAGCCTCCCAGTGTTCCTGCCTCTGCCGCTCAGGCGTCAGAGGCTGCACAGCCTTCGCCGCACGCGGCCCCTGAGGTGGGCACACCTACGCCCTGGCAATTGGCGGCGGATGAGATGCTGGCCGCTATGCTCACCGAGCGCAGATGGTGGGAATGGGCGGTGTTCGAATGCGGTTTGTTGGCCATGCACTTCCCGCCTGGCAAACATCGTCAGGCTTTTCTGGCGATCAATCTGCTGCGGCTCAGCGAGCAACCAACACATCTCACCGCAGTGGTAGACCAAGCCAACGGCACGGTCCCCCTGGAATGGCTATCTGAGCGCGCCTTGCTGGCTGAGGTAGCCTGCCATGAGGCGGTAGTGCGCAAAAACGCGGCCATCCTGCGCACGCGCGGCACGGCCTATGCACAATTGCAGATTTGCGAGAACGCGGCCAGCGAATTGCGCAAAGCGCCTGACGAGGAGGCACGGCGCAAGGTAATTGCCTCGACCATCACGCGCCTGGGTGATGAACTGGGTCACGATGTCGACGATGCGACTGCGCTGGCCGGCGGAGAGCGGTTCATGGCGTTGCTGGAGAGCAAGCCGCAGCCCGGGCTGAGCACGGGCGTAAACTGGGTCGACCAGACCACGGGCGGTATTCAGCCTGGCGAGTTGTGGTGGATCGCCGGGGCCTACAAAATGCGCAAATCGAGCGTGATGCGCAACATCGCCCTGGGTGCCGCGCGCGACGGCGCATCGGTCACCATCATCACGCTGGAGAGCCCACAGCAGGTCGTCATCGCCCAACTGGTCACCATGATGGCGGGGGAGTGGTTGTTGGCCAACGGGCTATACCATGAGAAGACGCGCGCGGGCACGCCACTGAATGCCATCACCGCCCGCCAGTTGTTGACATTGCGTGCCAACTACCGCACTGCGCTCGATCCGCGTCAAGTGGCGGCGGTGCAATATGGTCTGGAGGAATTCAAGCGCCTGGGTCGCCAGTTGCGTATTTATGATGCGACGCCAGCCAATGGTGGGGTGCGCACATTGGCGGACGTGTACACGATCTTGCTGCGCGATCGCAACCTGTACGGTGCTAATGTGCTGTGCCTGGACTATCTGCAGCGTCTGAGTGGACGCGGCGATACCATCTTCGAGCGCACCAGCCAGCAGGCGCTGGAACTGCAGAACATGGCCCTGCGTCACAAGGTTGCCTTTGTGGTGCTGGCACAGCGCAACGAGGAGACGATCCGCACGCATGAGGATGAGCATTCGCCTGGTGTCAAGGGCGGCGGTGATCCAGCGGCGACGGCGGATTATCTGTTCCTGACCAGGTATCCTGTGAAGAATCCGGACACAAAGACGGTGAACCGGGAGTTGTTGCAGATTGAGCTACGGCTGGCGCGGCATGGGGAAGCGGGCCAGAAGGCGGAGTTGCCCATCCATCCCGCGTCGGGCTGGTTGCTGCCAGAATAGGCAACGGCATGTTTGTCACACACCTTGACGACCTGGAACCTGAATTACGTTTGGCTGCCGCCATCTTGCATCGTGCAGTGCTTGATGTTGTCCGAAACACAGTGGCTACGGAGACGCGCGCTGAGGCGTATCTCTGGCTACACAGTGCTGAGGCGGGCCACATCGCCGCGGTGCTGGGTGGAGAACGACTATTGCGTCGGTTGTTGCAGCGTCTGGACGAACTGAGATTGCCCAAAGGAGTGCGGGGAGAGAACCATGGGCGGGCCAAACTCACCGAGCAACAAGTGAAAGAAATCAAGCACGCTTTGCAAAATCGCACCTCAGTGCGCCATTTGGCTCAGCAATATGGTGTATCGCGTCGGACTATCGAGTTCATTGCCAGCGGCAGAACCTGGAAACATGTACCGTGGCCGGAAACGAACGACCGCAGATTGACGAAGAAATTGCAGCGTTGATTCCACCGTTGGATGACAGCGAACTGGAACATCTGGAAGCGTCGCTGCTAGACGAGGGCTGTCGTGACCCGCTGGTGGTCTGGCAAGAAACAGGAATTCTGCTAGACGGCCACCACCGGCTGGCGTTGTGCGAACGGCATGGGCTAGCCTATCGCCTGCAGTATCTGTCGTTTGCCACGCGCGACGAGGCGCTGGCCTGGGTCATTCGCAACCAATTGGGACGGCGCAACCTGACGCTGTATCAGCGGGCGCGCCTGGCGTTGGCCTTGCGCCCTCTGCTGGCGGCCCGGGCCCGGGCCCGACGTGAACAGGCCCCCGGCGCTCCGCGCGGCACAAAACGTGCGGAGCACTCCCGTGGACTGGCAGGTGAATCTTCTGATGATCCAAATTTGGATCATCAGGCGGCCAAAAGTGAACGAGGGCGCAGCCTGGCGCAGGCCGCGCAAGCGGCGGATGTGGGCGCCAGTACGTTACATCAGGTCTCCGTCATCGAGCAGCAAGCGCCGGAGACGGTGCGTCAGATGGCGCGCATGGGCGATCTGGCCATCTATCGGGCCTATCAGATCACGCGGGCCTTGGCGCTATTGCCGGAGGAGGAGCGAGAGCGCGCGGCGGAACTGTGCGGGGACAGTGTGGACAAGGCGTTGATACTGGCGCGTCTGTATCGCAGCGCCCAGCGACCGGAGAGCAGCGAGACGTATCAGGAAATCTTGCGTACGGGCGGGTTTCATTACACGCTGATGGGCGATGGTGAGGAGGCGCGCTGGTGCGACTTTGCGGCGACGACGGCGGACGCTATCGGACGGGCCTTGCGCGAACTGGCACGCCAGCACGCGGCCCTGGCACTGGAGAGTGAGGCAGATGTCGGGCGGGTGCGTCATGACGCATTGCGTCGGACGCGGGCCATCGCACAGCGCCTGTCACAAGTCGGCGAGGGGGAAGCCGCTGCCGATTGGGATGACCTGGCTTCCTGGTGGGAACGTCAATGGGGAATAAGACCTGGAGGTGAATAGCTATGCAGCGAACACAAACCATCACGCTTACCAGATTGTTGTCTCAGGGCGGGGCAATCAAGCCCTTTCCTGGCTCCACACCGGGCATTTGCTATCTGTGCGGTCTGGCCACTGAGGAGGGGTACGGCGAAAAACCCAGTGGGAACTTCACCGCCTGGGCCCAGTGTTATCATGGCACGGTGCTTTGCCCTGAATGCTATGCGGCCCTCAAAACGCCTGCCTTGCGCCGCTCATCGTGGATTGCCATCCCAGAGCAAATCATCTATCTTCGTGACATTGACGAACCGCGCGCGCTGTTACGTCAAGTGTTCATCGAACCACCGGACAGGCCGTATGCCATTTACCTGACGCGCGGCGGGCAGAAGCAGGGCTGGCTGTCGTTGCTGCGGTATGTCAACCAGGGTGCGCAGCACTTCTGGGTGGGCGTAGACTGGCGCGACCGGCCCATCTTGCTCTCACCGGAGTATGCCGTCTGGGCTCTGGGGCTGCTGGGCCAACTGCGACCCAAAATCAGCAAAGCCAAATTGTGGGGAGAGGAAGAATGTGACGTGGCGGATTATGCCTATGCCAGCGAAGCAGGATTGTTGGACGTGCTTGAGTGTGCGGTGAAGCAGCGCGGCGACCCGCGTTGGGAGGTGATGATATATGCCGCGGATTGAGATAACGCCAGAGGTCGAAGGACAGTTTGTAGAACTACTGGCACACCTCTACGGGCGTGTCAATTGGGGCCGCATGAATACCAGCAAGAACGCCTGGGACATCTGGAACCACCGTGTGCGGGCGGCGGCTACGCGCGGCACGTTGGGCGAATTCGTGTCGCGGCTATGCAACCAGTTGGGGCTGCAGAGCGCCCCGCCGCGCGCCATAGCGCTGATGGAGGTTCTGCGTCCCTACCAGGATGTGTTGCTCACGCTGGCTTACCGTGAGCATATCTACATCAGCATGCGCGCAGCTCTGCTGGCGCGCCAGTTTCGTCAGGAACGTCGCGAACGCGAAGAGGAGGAACTGTCATGACGACGATAACGTTGAGCGGTTGGATCGAGGCGCTGACCCCGATCCAGCATGGAGGCGACGAAAAAACAGGGTCGGTGCCTGTGTTGCGTTCCATTCAAATCTGGGAACGGCAGATGCAACAACACGTGCGTCTGCCGTTCATCTCCGGCAACGCCATCCGCGGCATGCTGCGGCGTCTATGCATGCACGACTTGCTGCGGCGCCTGGGTCTTACGGCGCCGCCCAAGTTGTACCACGCCTTGTTCACCGGCGGCATCCTGGAGAGCACCGCGGGAGAGGCGGGGGGCGAGATTGACCTGGCGCTGCGTCGGGTCATTCGCGATACGCTCCCGCCGCTGGCGCTGTTCGGCACAGCGGTGGGCAATCAGAACATTCAGGGCAGTCTGAAGGTAGACCATGCCATGCCCGTATGCCGCGAGTACGCAGATTATCTCGGCGCGGTGCCGGACATTGCGGGTGCGCGTATTCAGCACAGTATCCGCACGTTCACCGATGTATCGTTCGCCACACGCCGTGATGATTTGCGCGCAGAGCGCGCTGAGGACGAGCAGGCGCGGCAGATGCTCATCGAGTTTGAGGCATTTGTCCCAGGCGCGCTGTTCGTCCACGGCTTCACGCTCGTCTATCCCAGCGAGTTGGAGATGGCCTGCCTGGGACACATCCTGACGCTCTGGCGCGAGCAGCCGTACCTCGGTGGCAAATCGGCCAGCGGGTATGGGCGTGTGCGGTTTGAGTATCAGCCGGCGCTCGATCCGGCTCCATACGCGCAGTTCGTGGCGGACTATGGCGACGATATGCGCCAGGTTCTGCAGGTGTTGGGGGAGCGCCTGGGATGACTGTGCCGTTGCGCATTGTCTTCGAGCTGGCCACGCCGGTGTGCATCAATCACCCGTGGCTGCACCTGGATGGCCTGCTGGCGCACCAGGCGCTGCTCCAGCAGCTTGGTCGCGACTACTATCTGCTGGAAACCAAGCAGGTCGTGCCGCTGACCTATGAGACCGGGCTGGCCAGGTTCGGCGATATTTACTGCGCCAGCATCAGCATCTTCGAACCAGATGACATGTTTTCGCTGCAGTATTTCAAGCGCTTCGAGGCGCGTGGTTTCCCAGCGAAGTCCAAAATCAGCATTGCGCGGGGACACTATCGCGCCTGGATGCTGCGCAGTGTTTATGTGCCCGCGCAACGCATCACCTACTACGCGTGCGGCGACCCGGAGCGCATCGAAGAGTTGCTCAGCCCGCTGACGCACGTGGGGAATGACAATCGCGTGGGCTGGGGCAAGCTGCGCCGTGTCTGGCTCGAGCGCGTAGACCACGACCATTCGTTGGTGCGTGAGGGTGTGGCCATGCGCCCCATCCCCACGCGCCTGTTGTTGCGATGGTCGGATCAGGTGCCCCTGGCAGTGCGCCCGCCATACTGGGCCGCGGAGAATGTCGAGTTGTGCGCCCCACCGGGGGCGGAGGTGGAACTTGAACCAGCGCTGGCGCAGAACATTCAGTGAGTGGGCCACGACAGAGGAACATCAGCAGGCGGTGCAGCGCGCACATGAGCGCATTGCTGAAGCACTGACGACACACCGGCGGGCGTTCGTGTCATACAGCGGAGGCAAGGACAGCACCGCGCTGGTGCACCTGGTGCTGCAGCACGAACCGGAGATCATGGTGCTGCACTGGGACTATGGCCGCGCTTTCGTTCCTTACGCTGTCCATCGTGCCATTTTAGACAATGCAACGGCGCTGGGGGTGAAAAATCTGCGCATGGAAACATCGGCGGATTACGTGCGTCTGGGGCGCAAAGCGCAGAACGTCATGGGTCGTCACCTGATTGGGCGACTTCTACCAGCGTTGGCCGCCGAAGGCTACGACTTGGACTTTGTCGGTCTGCGTGCAGAGGAAAGCCTGAAGCGGCGGCGACGCATCGAGGCCAGGCGCATGGTCAGCGTCATCGAGGAATGCTGGCCGTTGTGGGACTGGCGCTGGCTGGACGTGTGGGCGTACATCGTAGCGCACAATCTGCCTTATCTGTGGCTGTACGACAGTCGGGCGCGGCTGGTGGGCTACGAACTGGCGCGATTCACCACGCTGTTCGATGGCGAGTTCTCCGCACTGGGCGCAGACGCGCTCGACAACGTCCTGCACTGGCGCTGGAGGAACGAGTCCACATGGAAATCCTAGAACACCCTAGAACACCACATTAGAATATCACGACAGCGCGATTTGGTACTTGACAATATCACGATAGCGTGATATTATATAAGCAAGATACGAAAGCAAGCAAGCGAGAAGGAGAAGGGCAATGAACGAGCAAAAAGTGAAGGTGGAGATCGAAAAGATTTTAAGCGATAACTACAAGGTTTGGAGGCAGTATCCCGCCTCCAAAGCGCAGGTTGAGAAGCTTAAAGCGCTGGGTATCTACGAGCTGATGCCCAAGCGCGCAAAAGGGAACGTTGTCGGTCACACGGACGCTGCTAAGGTTTTGGCAGCCGCCGAGGATGCCGGCGGCTACCACAGCGGGGTCACCGCCTGGGGCGAAGGCGAGATGACGTACTCGCCGCCGAGCGCCTTGTATAAGGCGCTTCACGAGGACGACGAGGTCGAGGTCGAGGACGACGAGGTCGAGGACGAGGACGACGAGGTCGAGGACGACGAGGACGAGGTCGAGGACGACGAGGACGAGGACGACGAGGTCGAGGTCGCCGAGTACGATCTCGACGACCAAGTATACATCGTTTACCGTCTGGGCCACAATTACTGCATTGATGCAGAGTGGTCGGACGGGCCCATTAACTTGGATCATGAGCCCTCGTTTGACGAGGTGCGCAAAGTGCACGATATGTGGCATGAGGCAGTTCGCCTGGAGGAGGAACTTGTTGCTGCGGAGGCAGAATACGCCGCTGAGCAGCAGCAACGCTCCTCCGAGGCAGAACAGCAGGCACTCATTGAAGAATTTGCTCGCGATAGCGAGCTGGATGAATTGCACCCGCTGAGCCACTTTGCCGGGCTTGTCAGCCCGGCGACTCTCCGGCGTGCTGCCGGAGAAAACCGCCTTCGGGCGGAAAAATGGGGACGGGACTGGTTCGCAAGCGAGCGCGACGTTCGTGATTTCTTACGTCGCGCTCGCTTGCGCCGTTCGAAGCCGAAGGATGCCTAGACGCGCTACAGGCACGGCCCGCGGTTGACGCGCCCTTTCGGGCAGCGCACGAAGGGCGCGTCAATTGCCACGCGCTTGCTCTGGGCCAGCCTGCCCACTACTGCCGCGTCTGTGCTGTGGTCGGCTACGGTGTGCACTGGCGCTGGTGCAACCTGAAGTAGTTCAGCGCCAGCGCGGGTCTGGCACGCCGGTGTAGCGCTCGATGGCCTCGCGGATGAGATCGGTCACCGGTCGGCGTTTCTCGCGCGCCATCTGACGCAACGCTTCTAGTTGTTCAGGAGGAAGCAGCGTCAGCACACGCACCATCTTGGGTTGAGTTTTACGAACCATGGTTTTGCCCTCCTGTTTTTATCGTATCATAGCGCTTGGGATGTGGCAATATGAATTGGCATTCTTATATAATATCAACACGGGAAGGGATGAATGGAATTTCCCTATTGACATGGCGCACATAGTGTTATATACTGTAATCAAATCGAGTTCAGAAGTCGAATCAAAGGAGGAGAAAACATGTACACGCACCTGCTTGCTGATGGCGAAGTGTTTCGGGTTGGGAATTTGACGTTTCGCTTTCGTGTCCATGGGAAGTATTGGTTCGTAATATTCGGCTAAGGGCAAGGCCAAGGCAGCAGAGAAATTCCGCAAACTGCTGGCAGAAGAATTCTCGCTCTAGACCCTCAACAGGAGAAAACCATGTACATCAAAGATAGCAAGACCGACGCCCAAATTGTCTTGCAGCTTCACCGAATGGCCCAGAGAGGGGCAAGGATTGTCGCCTCTGCAACGGGCAGAACATACTATCCGTCAGGGATGGGCGACAACCCGATTGCATTGTCAGGGCATACGGCCTATGTTGAGCCGCCCCAGGAACAGGTCATTGCCCGCCTGGGCCGCTGGGCAGGGCTAATTGACAAGGCCGCCCCTTACCTCTACAAGGTCAGCATTCGGCGAGGGGCACATCACTGGAGCGGGCGGGCTATTCGCTCCAACCACCCCTTTGTCATCTGGTCAGATGAGAACCCCAATGTGATTAGCGAACTACGCCCTACCCTGCGCTAGTCTCTAGCCCAAGGCCCTACTCAACCAAGGGTAAGGTTGAGTAGGGCCTTTGAGGTTGTGCTCACTCCGGAACTGCTAATTGAGGCAGAGAGATATCGTGAGGAGTATCCTGAATTCCCCGGGGAGTCATAACCAAACGAGAAAGGTCGTTGTCTCTGCTATTGAGGAAACCCTTGCGAAGGCCTCGCGGCCTTCGCAAGGGGCGAGGAGGCCTGACATGCTGCATCCGAAGATTTCACTCACCGACCTGTACCAGGAAATTGAACCTGATGATGTTCTGTCCATCTCGCCCTCTCCCATGGGGGGACGTATCGCCCTGTCTATTACAGGGCCGACCAGGACGTTGTGGGTTGTACCCTACAACGCAACCCCGCCGGGGGTGTTCCAGGAGCAGGTCGATATGCCCTTGCGCTATCTAGGCGACCTGGACACAGACCCGGTGTCGGATGTAGACAAGCTGTACGAGCTTGTGACCACCTGCCCACGCTGCCGTGGCAGTGGGGAGGTGGACGTCATCAATCGGCTGGAATCCGGACATGTGCTCCGTGGCACGGCGCCGTGCCCGCTGTGCCAGTTCCCACGTGATGAGTTGCCCTTTTAGGAGGTCGGCAAATGAGTATTCTAGATCGGTTGACGGTAGTAGGTGGCGACCTGGGTAAGCTAAGCCAGGCGGAGCGCGCCGAGTACTATCGGGCGGTCTGTGAGAGCCTTGGTCTCAATCCTCTCACCAGGCCGTTCGAGTACATCGTACTCAATGGTCGCTTGACGCTCTATGCCAAGCGCGACGCAGCGGAGCAACTGCGTCGTAAGCATGGCGTGAGTATCACCATCGTGGCGCGCGAAAAGGTCGACGACGTCTATGTCGTGACCGCGCGCGCTACCATGCCTGATGGCCGCACCGACGAGAGCGTCGGCGCGGTCTCGTTGGCGGGGCTGAAGGGCGAGGCGCTGGCCAATGCGGTTATGAAAGCCGAAACCAAGGCCAAGCGGCGAGTTACCCTCAGCATTGTTGGCCTTGGTTGGCTAGATGAAAGTGAGGTCGAGGGCCTGGGCGATGCGATGCGAACGCTGTTGCCAGCGGACGAGAATGTAGAGCGCCCTGTTGTGGTTGCGCCAGAGCCCGTTGAGACCTCTGTGACGCATCCCGCGTCTGCGGGCACTCCAGCGCCTATCAAACAGGCACATCAGGGCAAGCCCAAAGCCCCGCCTGCGCAAAGCACCGTGCACCCCGCGGAGGATGACCGGCCATTGAACAGCGACTCCTGGCTGCGCCTCCAGACATATCTGGTAGACGCGCATGTAGCGGATAACCGTTACCATGCCGTTGGGAAGCTGGTCAAGGCGCTTGAGGCACAGGGCCTCCAGGTAGGCTCGGTAGACGCGCCCAATTGGAAGGCCATCTATGGCGCAGGGCTCACCGTGCAGGATGCTTACGCTGCTATCATGCAACGCGAGGCGGAGCAGGAACAGCCCATGGGCGCTGACGAAATGAACAATATTCTGAATGCGTCCGAAGATGGCGATCTCCCGTTCTGAGTTGTATTCCCCTACCCCGCCATGCGCGGGGTAGGGCGTTTTGAGGAGCCAACGATGAAAATACATGATCTACCAGAATTGGTACCAAATCAAGCCTATCTGGGCGCTGCGCTGCAGGACATTGTAGTGGCACAACAGATGTTCATCTGGCAGCAGCGCCGGCGCATCGAACTGCTGGAAAGCGCTCTGCGCATCGCCGAGTGGCGGGCCCAGGCAGCGCTGGCCCGCGCGGATGAAGCGGAGCGTGCCAATCAACAGCTGATTGAACTTTTAGTCACACAGGAGGGAGAAGAATGACGACGACTTTTGTCTGGCTGGACAACGACGGCCCGGTGCTGGCCATCACCGACGAGCGTGTCGACTGCGTCCTGCGCGATTATGCAGGACGGCTAATCGCCACCTATCCTTTCGCGCCGGGCCGAGGGGTGACCATGACGGAGCACGCCTACACCATGCCCTACTGCAAGCCAGTTGGTGAGGCGTGGACGCTGGTGGAGCGCGGAGAGCGGTGGCACTGGCAGCGCCTGTGGGTGTTGGCCATTGGAGATCAGTGATGGACACTTATCTGAGCGCCTTGACTGAACTGCGGGCAGACATACAGAAAACCCGCATTCAGTTTGGTAACCGCGTCGCGGCTGTCGAACGCGGCGCAACCGATGGCACGTACCAGCATTATCTGGAGCAGTGGCATCGGCGTCTGATTATCTTCGAAGACGAAATTGACGAGGCCCTGGCCGATGTGGCGCGCGATGAACCTATCATCGCGCTCATGGTGCAGGTCAAGGGCGTCGGTCTCATTCTGGCGGCGCAGGTGGTGGCGGAGATTGACATTCGCCGCGCAGAGACGGTCTCCGCCCTGTGGCGCTACGCCGGATACGGCGTAGTGGACGGTGCTGCTGAACGATTGAAAAAGGGCGAACCGGCCCACTTCAATCGCCATCTGAAGACGATCTGCTACAAGGTGGCCGCGAGTATGTTGCGCACCAACTCGCCCTACCGCCGCATCTACGATGCGGCGCGGGTGTACTACGAACAGGCGCATCCGGATTGGACGAAAGCGCACCAGCACGCCGCGGCGCTGCGGAAGATGATCAAGCTATGGCTGGCACATCTGTGGGAAGTATGGCGCAAGCTGGAGGGCTTGCCCGTGCGCGAGCCGTACATCGTCGCCAGTGATGCAAAACATCATTACATCGCGCCGCAGGAGTTTGGGTGGCCAGATGTAGAGGCCGTGGGCAACGAGTAGCCCGGCTGAACTGAGCGAGCCAATGCGTGCAAGTATTCCGGTGTCACAGAGCGAACCGGTGGAACACAGAGCCGGATGAACGCATGAATTGGCGGCTACGAGCGAGCCAGCTTGAAAAAGTGAACCGGGCGGTGTAAGCGAGCCAATGGGTGTGAGACACCTAAGCGAGCCGAGGAGACGAAGGTGTTCCAAATACGGCAAGCGAGCCATGGGGGGAAAAAGACATTGACGCAACGAGCGAGCCATAAGTTCCTGAGTACATCGCGATGAGGATGCGAGCCGCATCTTGAGAGTAGACCAAAAGTTGGAAGCGATGCTGAGTATGTCGCAATATCGTCAAGCGAGCCGTAATGATGGAGGACGAACCGAATAGCCTAAGCGAGCCGTGTGCGTGGAGTAGACCAAAAAATGGAAGCGAGCCATCAAGAAAGCGTGAACTGACTATACCGAGCGGTCAACAGTATGCCAAACTGGAAAAGAACTGAACGAAAGATTGCTACCAGGCTCGGCGGGCAGCGGGTGCCAATAACCGGCAGGGCGCGCGGGGACGCGCCAGATATTGCGCATGACTGGTTGGCTATCGAAGTGAAGCATCGCAAGCGCCTCCCGGACTGGTTGCATGAAGCACTGGCGCAGGCTTACGCCAGTGCGCGCACTGACCAATTGCCCATCGTGGTGCTGCATGAACACGGCGAGCGCCACGAAAATGACCTAGTGGTGTTACGCCTGGGCGAATTCCAGGCGTGGTTTGGGGAACTGCAAACAACAGGGGATGAAAAGAGCTGACCATAGAAATTTGCGCCAGGGGACACCGGGCTTTAGCCCGGTGGGGAATGGCGCTTACCTCCCTTCTCATGTTGTGGCAGAATTAGAGTATGATTCGCACCTACAAGTACCGGCTGTATCCCACCAACGCGCATCAGAAGGCGCTCGACTTCCTGCTGTGGCAGGGTCGGCTGCTCTACAATGCCGCGCTGGAGCAGCGCATCACCCTCTACCGCGAGACGGGCCAGGGCGTGACCTACCCGCAGCAGTGGGCGTACTTCCGAGACCAGCGCCGCGCCAACCCTGACACACTCGGCCAACTGAACGCCACCAGCGTGCAGCAGATGTTGCGCCGCCTGGACAAGGCGTTCAGCGCGTTCTTTCGCCGCCTGAAGGCAGGTGAGAAGCCAGGGTTTCCGCGTTTCAAGGGCCACCACCGTTTCAACAGCCTGGAGTACCGCTACGGAGACGGCTGCAAACTGCGTACGGATGAGCGTGGGCGTAAGCTATTCTACGTCCAGAACGTGGGCGAGATCAAGGTCAAGTACCACCGCCCGCTGCCCGACGGGGCGGTCATCAAGCATGTCATCCTCAAGCGTCGCTTGCGCAAGTGGTACGTCTGCCTGATGCTCGAAGCGCCCGACCTGCCCTTGCCCGAACACAGCCGTCCGGCAGTGGGTATTGATATGGGCTTGCATCACCTGCTGGCGTTTTCCGATGGCGCGACGGTCGAAAACCCGCGCTGGCTGCGCAACAGCCTTGCCCAACTGCGCGTCGCCCAACGGCGCATGGCGCGGCGCAGGAAGGGCAGTCGCGGCTGGCGCGAAGCCGCCTACCAGGTCGCCCGTCTGCACGAGCGCATCGCCAACCAGCGCCGCGACTTCTGGCACAAGGTCACCCGCCAACTGGTCAACACCTACGGGCTGATTGCCCTGGAAGACCTTACGCTCGCTTTTCTGACCGGCAACGGCCACCTGGCCCTCAGCGCCCACGACGCGGGGCTGGCGGAGTTCCAACACCTGCTGGCGTACAAGGCTGAGAGTGCCGGTACGCCAGTGGTGACCGTGAACCCCGCCTACACCTCGCAGGTGTGCTCGGCCTGTGGGTCGGTTGTCGAGAAAGACCTGGGCGTTCGTGTGCATCGTTGTCCTCACTGCGGCTACACGGCTGACCGCGACGTGAATGCCGCACGGAACATCTTGGTACTCGCGGTCAAGTCGGCCCGGACGGGGCCGCCAGGCGCTAACGTGGCCCGGTGGGGCGTGCGTAGCCTGGGAAGCTCCCCGCTTTAGCGGGGAGAGTCGTCACAGAACAGTTCTGCTTTGACCACCGAGCATACGGCGATTTCATCTGGCGGTAGACTTGCCAGCCTGTCAATGATCGTCTGAGAACGACGATTCAAGTGCTCAATACACAGGTTGGTGTCGAGCAGGTATCTCATACGATGTCTTCTCGTACG
>Ga0101944_10001591_pt1 | contig 45259 bp, 28 predicted proteins | sample DewCreD2012metaG_FD_75245 | JGI IMG/M metagenome (GOLD analysis project Ga0101944, IMG submission 75245) | Hot spring sediment bacterial and archeal communities from British Columbia, Canada, to study Microbial Dark Matter (Phase II) - Dewar... ... | reverse complement strand
ACATTGTGGACCCAGTGGACTTCACCCGCAAGGGGATTGATTTTCTTGTCCATTTCGTCCACAAGGTCCACGACATCCAGAGGATAGCACGTAGAATCCGATCTTGACTGCCGAATCCAGGATTAGAAGTTCAATCGCGGGGTTTTAGAGCGATTACGATGACGATGACGAGCACGAAAAGAAACTGGGTTGTGGGCAGAGCCCACGTCAGTATTTGAATCCAGACAGGAAGCCCCTTCATCGTCCTGGGCCTATTCCTTTCCCAACAAAGCATTAGTTTCCCCCAAAAGGGCCTCTGGCGTCAGGGGAAAAAGCGGGCCGTGTAGTCGCATCGGACGGGAGCGATGGCGTAGAATGACGCGGTCGGCATAAGGAGGCGATTCGTGGGCGAGTTGTTACGCGAAAAGACGCGGGTGCTGGTATTTCCCTGCGGATCCGAGATAGGCCTCGAAATCCATCGTGCCCTGTGCTTTTCGTCGCATGTGTCCCTCGTGGGCGCGTCGAGTGTCGTTTCAAGCCACGGCCCGCTGGTCTTTCGCGAATACGTGGACAGCCTGCCCTTTGTGGACGCGCCGGATTTTATCGAGGCGTTGAACCGGATTATCCGCGATTGGCAGATTCATCTCGTCTTTCCGGCGCATGACAGCGTCGTACTGCGGCTTGCGGAATCGGAGGACAAACTGGCGTGTCCGGTGATAGGATCGCCATGGGGCACATGCGCCGTTTGCCGCAGTAAAACATCCACCTACGAACGGCTGGCGAATGTCGTGCGGACGCCGCGAATCTGGGATCGAAATGAACAGAACTTGCCGTTTCCGATCTTTGTAAAGCCCGATGCCGGCCAGGGTTCGCAGGGTGCGATGCGTGTGGAATCCCGGGCCGAACTCGAAGCGGCGATCGGCCGCGATCCCTCGTTGATCGTCCTTGAATATCTGCCGGGCGCGGAATATACGGTTGATTGTTTTACGGACCGGCACGGCGTGTTGCGTTTCGCGGGCGCCCGCGAACGTGTGCGGACACAAGGCGGCATCAGCATGGATACACGGCCCGTGTTCGATCCGGTTTTCCGGGAATGGGCGGAACGTATTCACGGCGCCTTGCTATTCCGGGGGCCGTGGTTCTTTCAAGTGAAGCAGGCGTCAAACGGCGAGTTGGCATTGCTCGAAGCGGCGCCGCGTGTAAGCGGCGGAATGGGGCTGTACCGCAATCTCGGCGTGAATCTGCCATTGCTCGGCGTGTACGACCGGTTGGAGATTGACGTTGAGATTGCGTGCAACACGTTTCCCATCGAGATGGATCGGGCCTTGTACAACCGCTTTCTCACGCCGATCGAATACGATGACGTCTACATTGATTTCGACGACACCCTCGTCATTGACGGAGAGGTCAACCCCCTCTTGGCGGCCTTCATCTTCCAATGCCGCAACCGGGGAATTCGCATTCACCTGGTATCGCGGCACGCGGGCGATCTCGGCGCTACACTGAGGCATTACCGGCTTGCCGGACTCTTCGACAGCATCGTGCCGGTCGGCGCCTTGGCATCCAAAAGCGCCCATATCGCGGGAAAAAAGGCCATCTTTATTGATGATTCGTTTGCGGAACGAAAGCGCGTACATGAAGCGCTGGGCATACCCGTGTTCGCTCCGGATGCGATCGAGTGCCTGCTCGACTGGCGGCGATAATTCCCCCAATCGCACCGGTTTTTCGCCCGATCGCGTCATTTCGCAAATGTCGTGAAAAGTGAAAAGTAGAACGGAATCCCGCCTTGGTGATACCATTCGCAATTCAACCGAATGAGAATGCAAACAATCGAGAGAGGCGTTGAGGATGGCTAAATACAATATCGCATTGATTCCGGGCGACGGGACAGGTCCGGAAGTGCTCCGGGAAGGCGTGAAAGTCGCGCAAGCCGCGGCTCAGCACTGCGGGTTTTCGTTTGATACGACGGAGTACGATTTCGGCGGCGACCGCTATTTACGAACGGGCGAAGCGCTGCCCGATTCGGCAACGGAAGAATTGAAAAAATATCACGCAATATTCCTGGGCGCGATAGGCCATCCGGACGTAAAACCGGGCATTCTGGAAAAGGGCATTTTGCTCCGGGTGCGCTTCGAGTTGGACCAGTATATCAATTTGCGGCCGGTGAAACTGTATCCGACGGTGGAAACCCCGATCAAGAACAAGGGGCCGGAAGACATAGATTTCGTCGTGGTGCGCGAGAATTCGGAAGACATGTACACCGGCCTCGGCGGCGTCATGCGCAAGGGCACACCGTATGAAGTGGCCGTGCAGGAAATGGTCTACACACGAAATGGTGTGGACCGCTGCCTGCGCTATGCCTTTGAAACCGCGCGCAAACGCAACAAGGCGAAAACACTGACGCTATGCGGAAAGACCAATGTGCTGACGTATGTTTTTGATCTGTGGGAGCGTGCGTTCCATGAAATGGGCGATCGCGAATTCCCGGACATCAAGCGTGAATACGCGCACGTGGACGCAACGACGATGTGGATGGTGAAAAACCCCGAATGGTTCGACGTGATCGTGACGGGCAACATGTTCGGCGACATCATCACGGATCTCGGCGCGATGATTCAGGGCGGCATGGGTATTGCCGCAGGAGGAAACATCAATCCCGAAGGCGTCTCGATGTTCGAGCCAATCGGCGGGAGCGCGCCGAAATATACCGGCATGAATGCAATCAATCCGCTTGCGTGTATTTTTGCGGGTCAGATGATGATGGCCCACATCGGCGAAGAAAAGGCCGCGGACTGTATCGAAAAGGCCTGCGTGAAATTCCTCGAATCCAGGGTGTTGCCCGGCCTGTCGGTGAAGGATATCCAGCAAGCCGGATTGTCCACCACAAAAATCGGCGACCTGATCGCCGGGTATGCCGCAACCGTATAATACAGCCGATCGAAACACCCCGGCATTGCCGTCGAGGAAAATCATCTTCTGCGGCTTGGGGCCGTAAGAGGTTGGAGTTACGTTCCGCTTGTCCATGGAGAAGGCCGTGGATTTTACGACCATGCTGCATGAACGCTTCATCTTGCTAGATGGAGCGATGGGCACCCTGATCCAGGGGCTGGATCTGACCGACGCGGATTTCGGCGGCGCGGACTATCGCATGTTGTCGGACATGCTGGTGTTTTCGCGTCCGGACGCCGTGCGCGACATTCATCTTGCCTATTATCGCGCAGGATCCCATGCCGTCGAAACGAATACCTTCGGCGCGTCGCCGTTCCGGTTGTCGGAATACGATTTCCGCGCGCTCGACACATCGCGCTTCGCACCCTTGCCGCACGACATTGACTTGCGCGCGATGCCGCACGAGGACTGGGCCTATTGGCTGAGCCGGCGCGGCGCGGAATTGGCCCGCGAGGCGCGCGAACTCCACCGGCGCGACCCGGAATACGATGGACGGCCCCTGTTTGTCATGGGTTCGATCGGACCGTCGAACCGGGTCCTGTCGAGCACGCGGGCCGACTTGAAAACCTCGACTTTCGACGCCGTCGCGGAGAATTTCCGGCGGCAGACGCTGGGTCTCATTGACGGTGGCGCGAATGCGCTGCTGTATGAAACGCAGCAGGACATTCTCGAACTCAAAGCGGCGGTGTTCGGCGGCAAGCAGGCGATGGCGGAACGCGGATGCACGCTGCCGATCGTGTGCCAAGTCACCGTGGACCGCTTCGCGAAGATGCAAATTTTCAACACGGACATCCACGCGGCGCTGGTGACGGTCGAGGGCATCGGGATAGATGCGTTCGGCATCAATTGCAGCATCGGACCGGATCTCATGCGGCCGGCGGTCGAGAAACTGGCGCGGTTCTCGCGCCTGCCGATTTCGGTGGTTCCGAACGCGGGTCTGCCCATTGCCGAGGCCGGCAGGACCGTCTACCGGTTCGAACCGGCGGAATTCGCGCGCATGCTGCACACGTTCGTAACCGAATACGGCGTACGCATCGTCGGCGGATGCTGCGGAACGACACCGGCGCACATCCGCGCCGTCGCGGACATGCTGCGCGGCGCAACGCCCACTTCCCGCGCGCCCGAACCCGGCTTGTACGTATCCGGTCCGCAACGCGCGATCCTGCTCGACAGCAGCCGGACATTGATACGCTTTGGCGAACGGTTGAACGTGCGCGGCTCGAAGAAAGTGCGCGACGCGGTCGAAAGCGGCGGCCCCATTGACCACGACGCGCTCGAAGACGTGGTCAACGAACAGGTGCGGCAACTCGGCCTCGACGTCATTGACGTGTGCATGGACTCGAATACCGTGGACACGACCGAAGCGCTCAAGGAAGTCGTCCACGTCCAGACGACCGATTTCCCCGGCGCAATGTGTTTGGATTCGTTCGCCGTTGATGCGCTGATCGAAGGCGCGAAGATTTATCCGGGGCGGCCCATCCTCAATTCGATTTCGATGGAAGACGTCGAACCTGGATTGCCGAAGGTGGACGCGGTGTTGCGCGCGACGAAATTCCATCATCCGGTCTATATCGGCCTGTGTACCGGCCCGAAAGGCCCCGGCGCAACGGCGGACGAAAAAGTCGCGCTCGCGATGCAAATCGTCGAAGCCGCCGCCCGTCATGGCGTCGGCCCGGATCAACTGTTCATTGACGTCAACGTGTTTCCGATCGGCTCCGAATCGTCGCCGGACATGAATTTCGCCGTTGAAACGCTTGAAGCGGTTCGGCGCGTCAAGGAGCGCATTCCGGGCATCCACACCACGCTCGGCGTGGGTAATCTCACGACCGGCCTCGCCTCGAAACCCTACATGCGGATGGTGCTGACCTCGGTCTTTTTGGACGAGGCGCGCCAACGCGGACTCGACGCGGCCATCGTCAACCCGAACCATTACGTGTTCGCGGCCGATCTCGAACCGGCCCATTATGAATTGGGAAGGCGCGTCATTCTCGAACACGACATGGACGCCTTCGCGGAACTCGAACGAATCGCGCGGGAGAAGAAAGGCGATAGCGCGGGCGTGCGATCCTCGTATGACGGCCTCCCGCTCGAACAGGCTATCCGCGAGAAGATCAAGGACGGATTCAAGGAACGCGAGAACGGCTCCTTCGAGAAAGATGGCCATACCTATGCGTACAGCGACCGCATCGTGTTGCAGGCGGCGCAGGCGGTGGACCTTCACGCCCCGCTCGATTTCATCAACGATCACCTCATGGCCGCCATGAAGGAACTCGGCGACGGGTTCGCGCGCGGCGAAGTGTCGCTGCCGCATCTGTTGAAGTCGGCGGACGTCATGCAGCAGGTCATGCGATTCCTAGAACAATACATGCGCGTCTCGTCCGGCGCGGAGGCGCTGGACGGCATTCGCTACAAGGGTACAGTCGTTCTCGGCACCGTGTACCAGGACGTTCACAGCATCGGGAAGGATCTCGCGAAGACCCTGCTGGAAAACTACGGGTATCGCGTGATCGATCTCGGCGCCATGACGCCTTTGCAGCAATTCATTGACGCCGCCAAGGAACACCACGCCGACGCGATCGGCATGTCGGCGCTGCTCGTGCAGACGTCGAACCACATGATTACGGTGTCGAGGATGGCGATCGAGCAGGGGATCGGAGACACGCCCATCCTGATTGGCGGCGCGCCGGTCAACGAACGGCACGCCGCCTATGTCGCCATGGCCGGCGCGGACAATCCCGAAAACATGCGCGGAAACGTGTTCTATTGCCGCACGGCGATGGATGGCGTGAATGTCATGAACATGTTGATGGCGGCAACCGATGCGCGGCCTATCCTCGAAAAAAACCGGCGCCTCTTGATATCGAAACTCGAAAGGGCCGAGGAGATGGCGCGTGAAGAAGCCCGGCTGCTCGCGACGCTGCCGCGCAGGGCGGTTTCATTCGACCGGGCCGGCGCGGCGCGTTGGAATCCCTCGCGCGCGGCCGATTTCGCGAGGCGCCGCGTCGAAATGCGCATGAGGGATTTCACGCAACACATAGACACGCGCACGCTGTTCCTGCTCAACTGGCGCTTCGGCGGCACGGCGCTCTGGAAAAAACAACACACCGATCCGGCGGAATTGGAGCGGTTGTTCAGGCGATGGGCCGCCGATTGCGACGCGCACGGATGGATTGCCCCGCAGGGTGTCATGGGCATCTACCCGTGCCAATCCGAAGATGAATACGTCACGCTTTACGATCCCGAAGACCTGTCGCGTGAAATCGCACAGTTCCATTTCACGACCGTCATCGGATCGGATCGCAACGACGTGGTGTGCGGTGCGCAGTACTTCCTGCCGAAAAGTTCCGGCGAATACAGCGCCGCCGGCGTACAAATCAGCACCGGCGGCCCGAACGTCGAGCGGCAAATCGCCGCATTCAAGGCCGCGGGCGATTCCGAATCGGCGCTGTTCCTGCAAGGATTGTCCGACCGCGTCGCGGAAGACATGGCGGTATATCTGCATGGCCTGATGCGCGCGATCATGGGCGTTGGCGATGATACCGGAACGCGCTGGTCGCCGGGTTATCCCGGCATGGCCGACGTCTCCATGAACCGTGTCATCTTCGACCTGCTCGACGCCGCCGGCCTGGCCGGTGTAGACATCACCGAGGCCGGCGAATTCGTTCCGACGGGAACGACGGCCGCCGTCGTGAGTTTTCATCCCGATGCGCGCTACACATGACATAGATCCGGCGTCGTTTGAATTTGACTCCCGGCCGGCCAAGGACAATAATGGCAACGAGTGGGTGTAGTGTGTGAAGGGATTCCAGGCGCGGGCGCAACGTCCGGGCGCTTCACATGAAAAAGGATGGTGGAACATGCGTAACGGAATGATTCGTGGGTTGGCGTGGGGATTGCTCTTCTTGGTTATCATCGGGGCGGCATTCGCGGCGAAAGCAGCCGAAATGGAAAAAGCGGACGAAACGTTTCCGCGCATTTTGCTGGTGGGCGACAGTTGGCCGTGGTTCATGTCAACGGGATTCGTGTTCTGGACCTATGACCGGGGCAGCGCTTTTCGGGATATCCTGCCCGAAACGGGACGGGAACGCTGGACGGACATCGGCGACACAGCCGTGGCCGGTTCGATGATTACGCAATGGTCCACCAACGAACCCACCGCGACACCCTTCGGCATGATCGGAAAACTCGAATGGATCCGCAGAACCCTGATGGCCTATCCCACACTCGATATCGTGCATCTGGGACTGGGCGGCAATGATTATATTCGGGGCGACTTTGAAACGTTCATCGCCTATACGCCCTTCGAATGGCAGACGATTGTGTTTCGCGGAGGGCCGGAAGGCGGTTCCTTCACCCTGACGTTCCAGGGGCAAACGACCGCCCCTATCGCGTTTGGGGCCTCACCCGCCCAAGTCCAAAGCGCCCTCGAAGCGCTGCCCGCCATCGGCGCCGGCAACATCGAAGTCGAAGAGGCGCGCGGCCTCCCAACCTATTTCTGCACATTCAAGGGCGTTTTCGCGAACACGGCCGTACCGCTGATGACCGCAGACGGTTCGGGTTTGACAGGCGGCACAGGCCCCTCCGCGACGGTCCACGGCGTTCGCTTCGACCATGGTTGGAAAGAAACATGGGGAACGGAATCCAAGGCGGAATACGCATTTGCCTACGCCATTCTGGATCAGTTGCGCATCATCGTCGAGTATATCCTCGATACCCGGCCCGATGTTCGCGTCGTGTTGACCGACTACGACTACATGGATGAAGGGGTCGGCGGCGCCGACCCGCGCACCGCGAACACGGCCATGGCCAACGGCGGCCACATCAAACTCGAATTGATGAACCTGATTATGGCCAAGCCGCAATACGCCCATCGCTGTTACTTTCTCAACACGTTCGGGCTGATGCACTGGTGGTTCGGGTATCCGTGCGATTTCGAATTGATCAGCCAGGCGCCCAACGAAGAACGGAGGCAGACCACCCCGCCGGAAGAACAGTATTATGGCCCCCGGGGAACACCCGGCACCAAGGGAACCGTTTCACTCCCAGGAAATTACCCCACATACGAACCTTGGACCGGCGGCGATCTGAATTATCCAGGCCCGGCAATAGCCATCCTGTACGATTTCGGCAAGGCGATGAACGATCCCAAATGGGCCAAAGACATGGCCGCCAAGGGAGGCGCGAATATCCATCTGCACAAAGAAGGCTACAAAGTATTCGCGCGGTTTGCCGTGGACACGTATTACGGCGCGTGGCTCGACCTGCCCAAGGTGTTGTCGGTCAGGCCCTTGGCGGCGCCCCCGGCGAAAGCGGGCAACGCGGAACAAGTTGATTTCGAGGTAACCTTCAGCGAACCGGTCCACGGCGTGGACGTGTCCGATTTCGGACTCATTATCACCGGCGGCGAACTCGAAGCCTCCATTGAAGATGTCAATGTCGCCAAGGACGGATCCGTCTATATCGTCACTGTGTCATTGGGAGTCGGCGGCGGGACTGTCGGACTGGCCGTAAACGACAACGGTTCAATCAAGGCCGACGACGACGATAGCCCACTGGCCGGTGAAGTCAACGGTTACTTCGCTTACGGCCAAACCTACAAGCGCACTAGCCTGCCGCTGGACATCCGGCCATTGGCGCTCGCGCTGTTCCTTGCGGGTTGTTGGATAATTCGGCGAAATCATGCCATCGCCCGATAGACGGGCTTGATAACACGACTAAAACCATTTTGAAATAACCTCGCATTACCTGATCATTATCCCGAAGGGTTGCCAGATGAATCGGCGTGAATGGCAACCAGGGAAACAAATACCGACGAAAGCCGATCTTTTCGGGTAATATCCGCCTTGGCCAGAAGATCCACAATGTCCAGAAGTTAGCACGAAGGACCCAATTTTGACGGACAAACTTGAGAAACACCCCCCTTGCCCCCCTCAAGGGGGGAATTTGACGAAAAAACCTAGGCTTGCCCCTTGAGCCTTGAACCTTGAGCCTTGCCCCTTGAGCCTTGAGCCTTGCCCCTTGAACCTTGAACCTTGAGCCTTGAGCCTTGCCCCTTGAGCCTTGAGCCTTGCCCCTTGAACCTTGAACCTTGAGCCTTGAGCCTTGCCCCTTGCCCCTTGAGCCTCCTCCTCAAAGGGAATTTGACGAACAAACCTGGGGTTATAAACACAAATCGCTGCAAGCACGGAACTTGCAGCGGAAATAGTTTTCTAATGATTGGAAACTGTTACAACCAGCCCATGTAGATTGGGATGTAGACAACCTTGTCGCCGTTTTCCTGGGCGGCCGCATCTACTTCTTCATGGGAACCGGCCGGGCCGAACACCACCGGAAACGATTGCCCGTAGGCAATGCTCGACGGCATCGGCGTATGCCATGGGTTCCATGAAAAGAACCGCATCTTTCAACACCTCCTTGTCATCCTCGCCATAACACTTTGGGCTTCCGAAAACCGCCCAGTATGATATTGATACCTTTAGACGCCTGTTTTCGTTACATTATTCCCGCGCGCCCTGAAAAGTTTCCGAAATGTCCGGACTGCCGGGGAACGGAAATGGCATGTTGAATTCCGCCAAGTCCACAACGTCCACCTTGTCCACGGATTGCTCCCAAAAACCGTTTCCGATTTTGGCAGGGATGGGAAGATAAAGAAGAGGAGCGAATGCGCTCTGTGTAGGACCATTTTTTCTTGACACACCGGCGATTAGTGTGGTAGCGTGACGGCTGGTATCCGAAGACGATGCAGGGCTGCATCCAATAGAATCGGAGATCTTGGGCGGTGTATCTCTGTGCGGAACAGAACGTCCCCAGGAAAGCCCCGGAAATCGTTGCTGTTGGCGGGGGAAAAGGCGGTGTGGGCAAGAGTTGTTTTGCCGTCAACACAGCGGTCGAGATTGCACGAAAAGGTTATCGGGTCGTCCTGGTGGATGCGGATTTGAGTTGCGCGAACATCGAGACTTTTCTCGGCACGCGCTCAGACCGCCGTCTTGACGATTTTTTCTACCAGAAAGGCGGGAAAAATCTGGGGGCGGTGGTGTGCGACACGCCGTTTGAAAATCTGCGTCTTGTGCCGGGCACCACGGGCCTGCTCGACGTCGCCAATCCAAAATACCAGCAGAAACTGGCCCTGATCCGGGAACTTCGCCAGTTGGAAGCGGATTTGATCATCGTGGATTTGGACGCCGGCGCGCATTTGAACACGCTCGATTTTTTCCTTTTGACGGAAACTAACGGGATTCTCGTGATTACGCCGGAAAAGACGAGCATTGACAATGCGTTCAAGTTTCTTCGGGCTGCGTTGTTTCGCCGGATCGAGCGGTTCTACCAGTCGCCGGAGGTGGCGTTGTTGCTCAAGCGCAACGAGACGCTGGCGGACTTCTTGGATGCGATTCAGGTGTCGGACGTTTTCGACCCCGAAGTACGCGAGCAGGTGTGTGGCGAGATGACGGCGCTGGCCCAATCGCTGCGCCCGAAGATCGTGGTCAATAAGGCGCATAATGCCTATGAGGCGCAAATCGCGGCCAATATCTTGGCCAAGTATGCACGGCAGTATCTGCGCATTGAACCGTCCAATCTTGGTTTCATCTATTTCGACAAACTCGTTTCGGATAGCGTCAACGCGGGAATGCCGTTCGTCGTTAGCCACCCGGCCCAAAAAGTATCGGCCTGCGTGGCGGACTTGGCGAACCGGCTGGGATATGTTTGATTATGGCAAACAACAGGGCAGGTGACGATATGACGGATGCGACACGCCGAAAAACCTTGGCGCTGGATGCGGATTTGCCCGATGCGGGCGGCCGCGGTGATTCGTACGCGGAACTGGAAAAGGCCGCGAAAAGCGATTCGTTCTTTCACCGAATCAGCACATCGTTTCAGGAAATGCTCCAAACAAGCCGGGGCGGAGATTCCGCGCAGACCGGCGAATTGGAGTTGTCCGAGGCCGTTGCCGTGTCGGCCGACGATATCGCCATCCGGCGCGCGAAGAACGTGACGCCCAAACGCATGATCGTTCCGGAAGGCGTGATTATCGGCGGTTCGATGACCAGCGGATCCGAAACCGAGATCTGCGGGCGGGTTGACGGGGATGTCATCGTGGACGGCAAATTGTTTCTCGGACAGACCGCGCTCATTTCGGGCAACGTCCGGGCGACCTCGTGCCGGGTCGAAGGTCTCGTGGAAGGCAAACTCGAATGTTCACAGGAGGTGGATGTGGGCAAGACGGGCCGTCTGAACGCCGACGCGCTGGCGGGAAAACGCATTGCCATCGCCGGACAGATTTTCGGCAATGTCAGCACGGGCGGCCTGTTGCGGCTGGCCGCCACGGGCCGCGTGGAAGGGAATATCCAGGCCCGGCAATTGGTTATTGAGGAAGGTTCCACGTTCAACGGGCGTTGTATTATGCGTACGCCGGCACAGAGGACTGAGACGTAAGATGTATTTTCCGCTGTTCGATCCGACGATGATCCTGCTCATTCCGGCCATGATTCTGGCCGTATGGGCGCAAATCAAAGTCAAAAGCACCTATGCGAAGTTCAGCCAGGTCGCGACGCGATCGGGACTGACCGGCGCGGATGTCGCCAAACTGATTTTGCAAGATGCCAACATTCCGTTGTCGAACGATCCCAGCCGATTTCCGGGCGGGGTCGCCTGTGGGTTGGCGGCGATTCCCGGTGAATTGACGGATCATTACGATCCGCGCAGCCGTATGCTGAACCTGTCGGAAGACATTTATTATGGCCGCAGTATCGCGGCGTTGGGCATCGCGGCCCATGAAGTCGGCCACGCCATCCAGCACGCCCAATTGTATGGACCGCTTGCGCTGCGCAATATCATCTATCCGGTTTGCGGACTCGGTTCAACGCTGGCGTTCCCGCTGTTTTTTATCGGCCTGATCGCGAATTTCGGCGTGTTGATGCAGGTGGCCATCCTGCTGTTCACGCTGGCGGTGTTCTTCACAGTGTTGACGCTGCCGGTTGAGTTCAACGCCAGCCGGCGCGCACTGCTCGCGCTCGAAAACGGCGGTTATCTGACCGCTGACGAATTGTACGGCGCGCGCAAGGTGCTCAGCGCCGCCGCAATGACCTATATCGCCGCCGCCGCCATGGCCATCATGCAACTAATCCGCATGTTGTTGATCGCCAGAAGCCGCGACTGATCGTAGACGTCAATCGGGTGTATGAATGCGTGAAAACGGTGCGGGTGGGGCGATGTCGAGCCGGGGAATTGGCAGCGGCGTGGAGACGTTATCCCGATGCGGCAATGTCAAGGGCGATAACCATTTTCGCTCCTTCAGGGTTTGAGGAATTCGATAGCGTCCGCATACCGGACAGGGCGAATATCCTTTTTTAACGGCTTCTCCCTTCGTAATGGAAACGCCCGGCTGATTCAGATACACGCATCGCGGACGGTGGAAATGTTTATTGAAGGCGACAAGGTAAACCTGTTCGGCTTCTCCCGGCACCGCATGAATCAGGGCTTTCACACCCAAAACGCTTGGCTCTTCGGGTATCGTTTCCAGTTCGCGATATTCAGGCGCCCAGAGTCCTTTTGACGCCTTGCGCGCAACGGCTTCCCGATTCCGGATAAGCGCATCGTCCGGAACGGCAAAACGGTCCCATCGGACATATCCATCCGACAGCAGGATGAGATCGAGGCGGCGTTGGTCCGGCAAGGTCACCTGGCCCCATACCTCCCCATACTTGATACTCCCCATGACGCGAACGGTCACGTCCTTTTTCAGGCAGATCCGCTTGGTGGCCGCGAGGGCCCGCGCCGTCAATTCGGGAGGCGCCGTGGGGGCTTTTACACCGAATAATTGGACCACTTCCATAAGGCCATCGTGTTTTATGCCCATTCGGTTCACGGCGGTTACCCATTCCACGGTTCCGCTGAAATCCGCCATGGCGGCCCATTGAAACGCCAGGATAAGGATCACGAAAAACAAGCCTATACGCCGGTGCGGTATGAAAAGAAAACGTGTCATAAACATCATTCTACCGCACCTCCGTGGAGTACACAAGATCCCCAAACGCACACTATAGAACTCCCGCATCAGGACTTGGCGTTTCGGGACATAGCCTTGTTTTGTTTACGGTATTTTCAATTCCAACGATTCCAGTCCACAATCAAATGAATTGGGTTGGAATTCTGCAAATAGTAGGTTGATTTCTATTTTGCCACAATATCTGGTGGTTGTGAGAAAAAATGCTTGCGTTTTTCCGGCATCTGTGGTATGGTGAAGGTGTCAGAAGTCCTTGCTGATGGCGATGCGTCTTGATGGTAAGTCCGCGGGATACATCGGGCGAGGCGGAAAGGAGGTGGTCCGTCAATGGAATGTCCGGGTAAACCGGGCGCCGACAGTCGCAAGGCTGTCTGTTTGAGTGCGTCTCAATCTCCTACGATGGATCGCGAACCAACAATGAAGTCAGCGAGTCAAGGGAGGGGCCGCGCTTAGCGCATAGCCCGCGATTGAAGGTAAACTATCTCACGAACGCCTGGCGGCCACGCCGGGCGTTTGTGCTTTGTGTTTTGGGAGTGGATGTACCGCGGCCATCGCGATGGAAAGGTGTCTATCAGGGTTCGTACAGAATCAATCCATCGCGAACCGTATAGATGCGATCGCCGTATTTGATGGTTCTCAGTTCGAAATAGGGTTCGTCGGGAGGCAGTTCGGGGCGCAATTTTTGCAATCGCTCCGTAACCGGCTGTACTTGGAATTCGAGTTCGAGCGCCGTCTGGCGGCTTTCGATACGGAGTATGACCGGCCATTCCTGCTGTTTCTCGACGATGTCTTTTTCCTTGAACACGCGGGCGAACGTGACGTGAACGACATCCGCTTTTTTGTCCGAGGAAATTCCCGCCGGCTTGAATACGCGGCCCTTGAACACGAGGCGTAACCGGGGCCGGCCCTTGTCGAACCATGCGGAAGGCAGATGCGCGATGCAATAGTCATTGTAACCGTCCTGCCGGTTGATCTGCCGTCCGATGGCGTAGAGGTTGTAGACCGGCACGAAGTACGACATTCCCTGTGCGGCGTGCGATCGCGGCGCGGTGGTCAGCACGATGCCGGTGATTCGGTTTCCAAGAGCGCGCAGGGCTTCCAGTTGTTTTTCCGGCCCGATTCGGTCGAGGGCGTCAAGCGCTTCGATGTCCTCTTTTTCGAGCAGATCGCCGGCCATCTGCCGCAGGTTCATCCGGGCCGCCCGGCTTTCCATTTCGACCAGCACGTTCTCGTGCAGTTCGACGCAGTATCCCTCGTTGATGCTTTGCCGAATCAGCCGCCGGGCGTTGTCGAGGTCGCCTATCCGGTAATACATGATGGCGGCAAACAGGATGCTTTCCCATTTGTAGTAATATTTCGTGTTCGATTCGATCGTGCGCAGGTCCTGCCGGATGGATTCCTTCTCGGTAACAGGGTCGAAAAGCATGAGGCGGTGCATGCACAACTGCACATAATCCTGATCCTCGCGGAAAACGTGGGGCTGAATGCGCTCAAAATGGCTGTAATACGACTTGGCGAGATCGATCCGGTTTGTTTCCTGTGCGGCTTTGCCGATGGCGTACCAAAACGGTGGAAACGCGTCGAAATCGTCTTTGAGCCGTTCGAGGCGTTCGAGGCGGCGCTGGCTGTCCTCGTCCGCCAGCACCTTGATGTATTGCGCGAGTTGGACCTCCTTGACGTTCAGGCGGTCGGGCAAATCGTAGCGTTTATACAGTTTGTATTCCGTGTCGAAAAACTGGGTGCGCAGCACCGTCAGCCGCTTCAATTCCTCCGCCTGCAACTGAAGCGATCGTTCGGCGATTTCCTTGCCGAGCTGCGCCTTGCTGTCGCGGTAACCGGCGATGCCCGAAGCGAGAAACAACAGGGCCTGGCAGGCAAGCGTCGCGGGCTCGTCCGCATTGATGCTGGGCGGATTTTTCCCGCCCTTGAAAATTTCGAGCACCTTGTTCTGGATGCGCTTGTTGTACGCATCCAGCAGGTAGCGTTTTTCGAGTTCGGACAGTTTCAGCGTGTTGAGTTCGACCAGCAGGCTTTCGATGAGAAGGGCGGCTTCGTCGTCCTGAATCCGCGTAATGTCAATGTTGTTGACGAGTTTTCCGTATTCCTCGTCAAGCACGGCCCGGTCGTTGTATTCGACAATTTTATACAGTGATTCCCGGCAATAATTGAGCAGCATGGCTGTCGTTTCGGGGCTGTATTTCGTCGAACTCCGTTCCGAGGCGGGATGCGGCGGCGGGACGGGGGTTACTTCAACCCGTTGCGGCGGAAACGTGATGGGCTGCGAAGGCACCAGCATGGGCGCAAGGCGGTCGCGATGGCCGTCTCCCGTACCGAACGCGGCCATGCTTGCCGAACATACGATGAAAAACATCCAGCAGGGCCGGCCTTTGGTGGGCGAAAGGCCAAAAGAAAACCGCTTGCGGGCAGGTTGAGCCGCCTGTCCTGCTTTTACACGAACTTTTTGACTCAACTGCAAGAGGCTGTCAGAATGTTTCATTACCTTCGATTCCGTCCGGAGATGATACCGCCGCCACGAATAAAATCCAATCATGCCCGATAAAGTTTCCGCAGGCCTGCTGCGCGCTCACTTCCATTCGAGGTTGTCCCATAGGTGCCGCCGCGTTTCGGCTACGATGACACCGCTGAGCGCAATGAGGGAAATGAGGTTTGGAATCGCCATGAGGCCGTTGGCGATGTCGGCGAAACTCCACACGGCTTTCAATGTGGTGACGGAACCGATCATGACAAACGCCACCCAGAGGAGCCGGTATGGCTTGATCGCGCGCGGGCCGAAGAGGTATTCGGCGGCCCGCTCACCGTAGTAGGACCAGCCGAGGATCGTCGAGAAGACGAACGTAAGCAGGCCGATCGTCAGGATGATCGGACCCAGCACATGCAGTTCCGAAAAAGCGGCTTTGGTCAATGCGGCGCCGTCCTTGACGCCATGGCTCCAGTCGCCGGAATTGACAAGGACCAAACCGGTCATCGCGCAAACGACGACGGTGTCCCAGAACGTGCCGGTCGAGGAGACCAGCGCCTGGCGGACGGGATTTTTCGTTTGCGCGGCGGCGGCGACGATGGGTGCGCTGCCAAGTCCGGATTCATTGGAAAAGAGTCCTCGCGCGATGCCGAACCGCATGGCCTGCATGATCGTCGCGCCCGCAAAACCACCCACGGCGGCTTGGCCGGTAAAGGCCGATTTCACGATGAGGGCGATGCTGGCCGGTATGGCGGAAATGTTCATCAGGAGCAGCACGGCGCAGCCAAGAACATAGGTAATCGCCATGAAAGGAACGAGTTTTTCGCACACCCGCGCAATGGATTGGATGCCGCCGAGAATGACGAGTGCCGTCAGCGCCATCAGCGCCGTGCCGGTAATCCATGGCGAAACGTGGAGTGTTTCTTTCACCAGTCCGGCAATCGAGTTAGCTTGGACCATGTTGCCGATTCCGAACGCGGCAACGGCGGTCAGCGCGGCAAAGACAACGCCAAGCCATTTTCGGTTCATGCCCCGTTCCAGGACATACATGGGGCCGCCCGCCATGCGGCCGTCCGGCGTCGTTATGCGATACTTGACGGACAGCAGCGCCTCGGCGTACTTCGTCGAAATTCCGAACACGCCCGTCAGCCACATCCACAACACCGCGCCCGGTCCACCCGCAACGATGGCGGTTGCGACGCCGACGATATTGCCCGTGCCGATGGTTGCGGCCAGCGCAGTCGCCAACGCGCCGAAATGGCTGATTTCGCCTTCGCCTTCACGCGACCGTTCCAGCGACAACCGGATCGCTTTGCCAATATATCGCTGGATAAACCGGAGGCGGAACGTAAGAAAGATATGGGTGCCGAACAGCAAAATCAGCAGGGGAGGTCCCCAGACGATGCCGCCGATCCGATCGAGCGCCTGTTCAATATGTTCCATGGCTGGATTGCCTCCCTGCCGAATTTCAACACCGCCTATTGCGCGGCTCCACGTGAAAAATCGGACTATATTACCCCACGGTCTGATTCATCATAAAATAGTCCTGCACGTTATGCCGGCCTTTCCGCTCATCCGCCTCATGGCGCGTCATATGCACGTTGGCCGTTTCGGATAGCCTCGCGGTTGCGCGCCTCGGCATCCTTCCGCGCGGCGTAGCGCTCCTCGCGTTTCTGATCAATCGCGCAGGCTTGAAACCCTTCCATATCGGCGCGCGGCCTTTCGGACAGCATTTTTCCGCCTGCCTGAATAATTGCAAGGGCTTCCTTGTAGGGGCCTCTTTTTTTCGGTCCTGCTTTTTCGAGACATGGGCTAAGTTCCGGTCTTTCAAAACAGACCTGCGGCCCGGGCGATTGGTCGAATTGCATAATGGGCGCGTAAGGCATGCCGGTCAGCACGGCAAGGCGCTTCAACTGCGTGTCGTCGAGAGGACAACGGCCGGCCCAATGGCCGGGATACGCGCTCGCGTATTCGGGATAATACGGGGCGTTGAGATCTATCCAGGTGACAATTCGCTCGAAACTTTCGGCATCCAGCGAGACGCCGTGGTGTCCGGCCCGGATGATCGCGACGAGCCGGCTGGCATGCGACCCCCATGTGAGGGCTTGTTGCGTTTGAGCGGGTCCCGCGCCTATCGCCGCGATGTATTTTTTACGCCAGAGTTCGTTGTATGACGCGTTGAATACGAGATCGCGGTCACCCGCTAGGATGAGTTTTTTCCCGGCTTCTTTTCCGAAATCGTGGCATCGTACGCAATGCCGGTCAAAGACCGGCTGCACGTCGCGCATATAACTGAAGGTGCGGGGCGGCCCATGCCATCCCGCCAAAGGGCTGGGCGGACGTTTCAGGGCCAGCGGTCTGTATCCGGGGGAAAGCGATGGAGCCCCAAGCCGGTTTTCGTGGCAACCGGCACAGGCCTGCCGTTCGCCGGGTTGGACAATCGTGCCGCTGCGCATGGATTGGACCATCATCCCGTCCGCATCGAGCAGTTGAAAATACACCCACGTTTCCGCGGGAACCGCGAAGTATGCGGAACCATCCTCTTCGACAGGCGCCGTGCCAAGAATGCGCTTGTTGTTGAAATCGTGCCAGTTCATCGCGGGGGCTTCCTGGCCCTGTCCGCCCCATGCCGGATGTGTCCAGTGTCGTTTTTCGGGGGATTCGACGACCCGGAGGAATTTCACGCGGCCCCGTTCGACGCCTTTCATGTGTGTGCCCTGGTACACATCCGCGACATAGAATGTCCCATGGGTATTTTCATAATCGCGGTGGCTCGCAATAACCGGCGGACGTTCCCGGGGCGCGAGGGGCATTGGATCGTAGCATCCGGGATCTTCGGCGTGAAGCCGTGTTTCCGATCCGTCCAAATCCACCAGATAGATGCCCATGACTTCGCCGTTCCCAATCGTTCGCGAGCAAAGAAAACGCCGGTCATCGATCGGGTAGGGATCCTCGTATTTGGGCGTCACTTGCTTGAACGTGTCGAAATTGAACCGGTTCCAATCACCGTCGCCGACCAGCCTGATTGCATCCGGCGGCCATGTGCGCACGACCGGCGCGCGCAGATCCATGCCCAGCCGGCGATCCACGATGGCCAGCGCGCCCCATGGGCGGTCGTGGCAGGAACCGAACACGCAGATGAATTGCTGGCGGCCGGGAATGGGACGGGCATCGAACACCGCGCCGGGCGAGGCCGTGTTGTTTCCCCAGTAAAGGGCATGATCCGTGCCGTCGGGCCGGACCGTCCACAATCCTTGGGCATCGCCAAAATTCCGGTCAATGTATTCCCAGCGATAATAAAGGATTCGGCCGTCGGGCAGCAGGGCGCCGTGGCCTTCGAACAGCGTGCTTTTGCCGATTTGATGAATATTGGCTCCGTCCGGATCCATGCGAAACAGATTGGCCATGATGTGCCGGTTGCACATGCAATACTTCGGATCACGGGTGGACGAAAAGGCGATTCCGCCGTCCGGTAGATAGAGTGGATCAATATCCGTCACACCCCGGGCGAAGGTCAATTGGCGCAAACCGGCGCCATCGGATCCTATCTCATAAATATGGAAATCGTCATTGGCGTCGCGGCGCATCGAAAAAACGATGGTGCGTCCGTCGAAGGAAACATCCGGATCGCGCACGATGCCGTTGGGGCATTCCAGCAGCGTCCGTGTCTCGCCCGGCGGCGCGTCCAGGATCTTCAAGGCCGATCCGCCCCGAAAACTTCCCTCGTTTATTTCACCCTTCTGGAACATCGTTTCGGTGTTGTGATGATCCTCGCGATATTGCGGACGCGTAACGAACAGGATGGGTTCCCCGACGGATGCCGGCAAAGGGGCCTGCGCCGCCGCCATGGCGGCGAAAGAGATCCATACTGCCGCTGCCGGCCGCGCAATGCGCTTCCGTATATTTCGACGGGTCGTTTCCTTCATCATGCCGGCTTTGTTCTCCGAAAAAACGGGGACACCCAGAATGTATGACGTTGAACGGCACGTGTTCCGCACCGGGCCACGGATGGAGTGTACACGATGCGGCCCCGCGATTCATCCGCCGAAAAAAGCGCGCCGGAAAAGCGCCGACAAACAAAGGAATCCGGTTTTTTGAACCTGGATTCGGCAGTCAAGATCGGATTCCATGTGCTATCCTCTGGACGTGGTGGACCTTATGGACGAAATGGACAAGAAAATCAATCTCCTTGCGGGTGAAGCCCACTGGGTCCACAACGTCCATCTCGTCCATGGTTTGGTCGAAAGAGCCGCGTTCAACTGCCGATTTTAAGTTGAATCACACAGAAAGGTTCGCCGGGGCATGAAAAACCGGCGGGACTCTTGCGAATCCCGCCGGAATACGTTCGCCTTTTCGTTGGGCTCAGATGTCGTAATAGAGGAAGAACTCGTAAGGATGGGGTCGCAGATTCATGGCGAGCACTTCATTGGTGCGCTTGTATTGAATCCATGTCTCGATGACATCCTTGGTGAACACGTCGCCCTTGAGCAGGAATTCATGGTCTTTTTCCAGCGCGTCGAGGGCTTCGCCCAAGCTGCCGAGGACTTGCGGAACCAGCGCCTTCTCTTCCGGCGGCAGATCGTAGAGGTCCTTGTCGAGGGGCTGGCCCGGATCGATCTTGTTTTGAATGCCGTCGAGGCCGGCCATCAACATGGCGGCGAAGGCCAGGTATGGATTGCAGGACGGATCGGGCACGCGCCATTCGACGCGCTTGGCCTTCGGACTGGGTGAGTACATCGGGATACGGGCGCACGCGCTGCGGTTGCGGCTTGAATAGGCCAGGTTGACCGGCGCCTCGAAACCGGGCACCAGGCGCTTGTAGGAGTTGGTGGTCGGATTGGTCAGCGCGATGAGCGCGTTGGCGTGCTTGAGCAGGCCGCCGATGTACCACAGGCATTCCTGGCTGATGCCGGCGTACTTATCCCCCGCAAACAGGGGTTTGCCGCCCTTCCAGAGACTCTGGTGACAGTGCATGCCGGACCCGTTATCGCCGAACAGGGGCTTGGGCATGAAAGTGACGGTCTTGCCGGCGCGGTGCGCGGTGTTCTTGATGATGTACTTGAACATCGTGAGTTTATCGGCTATCGAGGTCAGGCTGTCGAACCGCAGGTCGATCTCCGCCTGGCCGGCCGTTGCGACTTCGTGATGCTGCGCCTCGATATCGAGGCCGCACTGCATCATGATGTCGGCCATTTCCGCGCGGAGATTGTGCTGCGAGTCCGTCGGCGGCACCGGGAAGTAGCCTTCCTTGTGGCGGGGCTTGTAGCCCAAGTTCGGCTTTTCGTCGCGTCCGCTGTTCCACACGCCCTCGACACTGTCAATGTAGTAGTAGCCCGAATTCGACGTCTGATCGAACCGGATATCGTCGAAAATAAAAAACTCCGCTTCAGGTCCGAAATAGGCCACGTCGGCGATACCGGTCGAGATCATGTAGTTCTCGGCCTTCTGCGCGATGCAACGCGGACAGCGGGAATAACGCTGCTTCGTGATCGGATCGAGAATGTTACAGTAGAGAATCAGCGTCGGCAGCGTGCTAAACGGATCGATCACGGCTGTTCGGGGATCCGGCACGACCAGCATGTCGCTTTCGTGAATGGCCTGCCATCCGCGGATGCTTGACCCGTCGAAACCGAAGCCTTCCTCGAAGGAACTCTCGCTCAGTTCCGACGTCGGCACCGAAAAGTGCTGCATCAGGCCCGGAAAATCCATGAACCGAAGGTCCACGAACTTGATGCCCTTCTCCTTGCAAAGTTTTACCACGTCTTTCGGATTCAAATCCTTGTGCATGACTTTCTCCCTCGTGTTGCGCCGCGCTGTGTGTGGCGCTTTGCGGTTGTTGTACCCTATGCCGTTTTTCCTGCCAATGGTAATCTTAGTTGATGGCGATATCGCCCGACTCGCCCGTGCGAATACGGATAGCGTCCTCGATGTTGTAAACGAAAATCTTGCCGTCGCCGATACGGCCGGTCGAAGCCGCTTTTACGATGGCCTCGACCACCTGCTTCAATTTGTCATCCGGAATGACAATTTCCAATTTGACCTTCGGAAGAAATTCGACCACGTACTCGGCGCCCCGGTACAATTCCTTGTGGCCTTTCTGACGTCCAAATCCCTTTACCTCCGTGACGGTCAAGCCTTGCACACCCACGCTCGAAAGCGCTTCTTTGACTTCCTCCAGCTTGAAGGGCTTGATAATCGCTTCGATCTTCTTCACGGTGCTGCCTCCAATCTTCGTTCGTTGCCCTTGCCGCCGAGTCCGCGATGATCCTGTGCGAAATCGCGCGGTTTCGATGCTCTGCCGAAATATCAGCAAGTTATGTGCCAAAATAAGGCCTTGCAAAATGCCGACCGGCGTTTCTGCCGGTTGTTCTTCTCCAGTTCCCCACACAATGGACAATAACCGGCTGTTTTTCTTTTCTTTGCGAAACCGATCTTGCGCCGCCCAAGTAATCATGCCACGAAAATTGGCCGACATCCTACATTTCGGTAATAAACAAAAACGAAAAGTTACCGTTTGGTGCGGTATCCGCCCAGATGGCGTCTATCCGGCAAGGCCATTCAACACGCGTTTCCCGGCCGCGCCTGTTCAGAAAGATAAATGATGACAGGGGATGCGGAACCGCCGCGCGGCGGATTCGGAAGCGCGAACAAGGGTATTGGCACGTTCGTTGCTACATCCAAGCACGCATAGTGATGCAGGATGTCTATATACATCCATAATTCGTTATGGAGTGAAGTAGTCTAAACGAGGTATACGTCCAGCCATCGCGGCCTGATGCGCGATTTGGAAGCAGGGACGGCAGCAGCGGAATCCAGATCCGCAAGGAGAACACGAAATGAACAAGGGCAGTAGGAAGCATTGGTGGGCGGCGGCAATCGCATGCGCGGCGGCCGGCCCGGTCGCGGCCCAGGAATCCGCGGGGTCCGCGATAAATTCCGGCGATACGGCGTGGATGCTGACCTCGATGGTGCTGGTGCTGTTTATGACGATACCGGCGCTCGCGCTGTTTTATGGCGGCCTGGTGCGAACGAAGAACGTGCTTTCGGTCTTGATGCAATGTTTCAGCATCACGGCGCTGGTAAGCGTTCTATGGGTCCTTTACGGATACACGCTGGCTTTTGATCAGACCGGAATGGCGGCCGGATCACTCAATTTGAACTCGTTCGTCGGCAGTCTCGCAAAAATCTTCTCGAAAGGGGTGTCGGTCGAGAGCATCCATCCGCTGGCGCCCACCATCCCCGAAACCGTCTTTTTTTGCTTTCAACTAACCTTTGCCATCATCACGCCGGCGCTTATTATCGGCGCCTTTGCGGAACGCATGAAATTCTCCGCGCTGATGTGGTTCATGGGGATATGGTTCACGGTGGTGTATCTTCCGGTGTGCCACATGGTGTGGGCGGGCGATGGCTCGTTCATGGGCAGTTATCTTGGCGTGCTCGATTTCGCGGGCGGCACGGTGGTCCACATCAATGCGGGCATTGCGGCGCTGGTCTGCGCGCTGGTATTGGGCAAACGCCACGGGTACGGGCATGAAGTCATGGCGCCGCACAACATGGGCATGACGGTGACCGGTGCGGCGATGCTGTGGGTCGGCTGGTTTGGATTCAATGCGGGCAGCGCGGTGTCCGCGGGCGCTTCGGCCGGCATGGCGATGCTCGTCACCCATGCGGCCACGGCCACGGCGACGCTGGTCTGGATGGCCATCGAATGGATCAAGCACGGCAAACCGAGCGCGCTGGGCGCGGCCACGGGCGCGGTTGCCGGACTCGTGGCGATTACGCCCGCTTCCGGATTCGTGGGTCCGATGGGCGCGTTGTGCATCGGAGCCGCGGCAGGCGGCATCTGCTTCTGGAGCGCCACCTCACTGAAACGCCTATGCGGCTACGACGACTCGCTCGACGCGTTTGGCGTCCACGGGGTCGGCGGCACGGTCGGCGCGATCCTGACGGGCGTTTTCGCCTCGTCGGCATTCGGCGGCGTCAAGGCAGACCTGAACATCGCGCACCAAGTGGGCATGCAACTGCTGGGCAGCGCCATCACGATCGTGTATTGCGGGGTGCTTACGGTGATTATCCTGAAGGCGATTGACGCGGTTATCGGACTGCGCGCCAGTCTTGAAGACGAGGTTACGGGACTCGACCTTACGCAACATGGCGAAGTTGGGTACAACCTGTAGCCCTCGATGCCATGAAGACTCAATCAAGTGCATTATTTGCGCCAGACGATGTTGCCGTTGTCGTCAATGTAGGAAATATTGCGGCCCGGTTGCGTTCCCGTCGTGGAACCGGCGGATGCGCTATACAGCGTAAAGGCGCCGCCGGATACCTGGTATACATAGGACGCGCCCGTGAATGGATCCAGCGGCACGGCGCCGCCCAATGCCGGCGCAACAGCGTCGAGCGAAGCCGGGTATGATCCGTGTTGCCCATGATACTGTTCGATCGCAAGCCCGATGCACATCAGATCGAGCCGGGCCCGGTTGACGGCTTGGTTTTCGACGACACGGCCCAGCGCGGGCAGGAGTATTCGCGAAAGAACGCGCGTACGCGGCAGGTTGTCGAGTTCGCGATTGACTTGTGCGATCATCGGCCTTGCCTCATGGTACGGCAGGCGGGCCGCATCGCCGATTCGGTTCATGATGTCCGCATATGTTTCCTCGTCGGCATTGAGCCATGGACGCGCAAAAAAACTGCCGTATAGGCGCAGTCCCAGTTGATTCAGATTCCAAATAGATCCATCATACCCGGTGACATCCAGCATGCCCAACTCGCCCGACCGAATGTCTTCGAATGCGCTCAATCCAAAAAAGGCTTCACCCGTGAGTGAGTTGGCCAAGCCCGTACGCGCCGATGCCAGCCGCGCCTGTCCGATGAGCCTTGCGCAGAGTTCCGGCGGCAGATCCTCCCCGCGCAGGAGGTTTTCAACCGCGCCCATTATAGTGCCGTTCATTACGTAGCGAACCATTTGCGAAATCAGAATCGGTTCATTGTCGAGTGTATCGGCCAGCTTCATGCCCGCAATGAGATCGGTTACCGCGTCTTCGTAGTTCTTGGCATCCACACTGATGGCGGCATCTGCGGCCAGCATCCGGGCGCAGTCACGTAGTTTGGCAAGATGCGGCAGTTCCATCGAAAAACCTTTTGAAAAATCCAGTTTGTAGATAGGTCCACCCCGTTCGGCCAGCCGCCGCAATTCAAGGATCAGGTCGCGGTGGGCGGAGAGAAATTCAGCGATACGCGCGCGCTGGGCATCCGTCCATTCCTTGGTTTTTTTCCCAAAGAGTTCTGCAACGTCCCGCCACGACTCGTCTTTCGCAATGGCATCGCGCTTTTCAAAGAACCGTGCAAAGGCCGCTATTGAATCCTCCTGGGCCGTGGACAGTTTTTCCTCTGCCGGGGCGGCCGGCTTCGCCGCTTCCGCGTTCTTTATGGCGCCGGAAAACTTGGGAAACATCGGCAAGCGGTCCGAGGGAATCGCATCGGCCTTGGCCATCAATTTCGCGATGGCCGCCTCTCGGTTGCGATCCGCCGCCAGCGAAAACGTGAATATCGCTACAATCGCGGCGCACCCCAGGATCAGCAGAATGACCGTCAAACGTTCCTTGTTCATCGCGATACTCCTCGGCCTCTATATGACCATAACCGGCCCCGGCGATCAATACGCGCAGACTCCGCGTGGTTGGCATCTCCGCCCGGAAATTGGTAGGCTGGGGGCGCACTGCGGAGGGATACGATCATGGAACATGCGCAACGGACATGGACCCGAAAGGATTATGGGCTTGTAGCCGGCATCATGTGCCTGATGGGCGGGTACTACTGGGCGATTCGCGGCACTTCGGGCTACGGCGGCGAAACGGGCGGCGCGCTGGCGGGTTTTGGCTGGGCGCTGCTGTGGTACGCCTTTTCGCAAATGGGCGGCGCGGAACGGCGGCCCTATGCCACGCCATGGATGCTCGTGGCGATTACCTGGGGCATCGCCTTTGGCGGAATGACCGGCTACGGCGTCTACATTTCATGGCTAAACGGCAAGTACTGCATGAACCATCCCGATCTGGAGCGCGCCGTGCCGGCATGGACCGGCTATGCGATGCTGTTCCTGTGCGGCCTGCATTGGGGCGGCAATACGGGCTGCTTCATGGCGTGGTGTGCGCCGAACCGGCCGCTTCATTTACAGGATTGGGTGGCCCGAATTTTTTGCGGCGTGGCCGGCGCCGTCACCGCGCTGGCGTTTGTGCGGATCTTTCCGCAACTCTTCCTGCCGTTTTATTCCGAAGGCGTCTACAACATTCCCGAATACAAAACCTGCCAGCGCGCGCTTTTGTCCATTCAAACCATCGCGCCGCACGTCGGCTCGGTAATCGGATTTCTCGTGTATGAAATCATCCGGCGCGACCGCCGCGCCGTGGCCATGATCCTCACGCTCGCCCTCGGTTTCGCCATTCCGTTCACGATTGGCGGGATATGGCAGACGCAACACGGTTCGCCCATCCGCATAGACTGGTGGAAAAACTGGGAAATGAGCATCGGATTGGGCGGCGGGCTGGCCTTTGGTTTGGCATTCTGGCTGTTCAATCGTCCCGCGGAAGTCGTTCAGCCGGCTTTGGGCCGGTGGCCGCGCGCGTTTTTCCGATCCGGCATTCCACTGTGGCTTCCTTGCCTCCCCGTGCTGCAGGGTTGTTATGACGGCTGGTGTGAAATCCACGGCGTCGAACCGGTTCCCACGGGCTATGCGATCCTCTTCGGATTGAGTTTTCTGCCCGTGCTGGTTCTCTGGGCAAGGCAATTCCGCCATCCGCCGGGAGATGCGCCCTATCGCGTTCCGTGCGCATCCATCGTGGCGCTGCAACTGCTCATCGTCGTGGCGGGCATCATCGTGAGCATCCCGCGGACATGGCGTTTCGGGAACACGTTTCTGGCGGCGGCCTACACACTCTACATCGGAACCAGCCTTTGCCTGCTGGCGATTCTTCGGAAACGAAACCGGGTTGAAAACTGAAAAGAGACCGGCGCCCTGTCATCTACACCCGCTTTTCGGGTATGCTTGCGCCATGCAGTCATCAACCGCGAGGATGCCATGAAAAAGCAATTTGTAGCGACCATTCAGGAAGGCGACACCGTCAACGACTATTTTCTTGCCACCCGGAAGGACCTGCGCGAGCAGGCCAACGGCAGCAAGTTTCTAGGCATGGTGTTCAAGGACCGATCGGGCGAGATCGGAGGAATTTTGTGGAACAATGCGGCCTCGATCGCCCGGCAGTTCGAGATCGGCGATGTCGTCAATGTACGGGGTAACGTGACCAGTTACCAGGACCGCCTCCAAATCCGCGTCGAACAGGTCGTGCCGCTCACCGAAAATGAGTTTGACAAATCCGATTTGGTCGAATCGTCCGCGGATGCGGCCGCGCACCTGGCGGCTTTCAGGGAATTGATGGAAACCATCGGAGGCGAATGGCTCTCCCGACTCGTCAAGGCCTTTCTCGACGACGAAACGTTCATGGAGCGTTTCGCGCAGGCGTCGGCGGGAAAGAAATGGCACCATGCGCATCCAGGCGGCCTGCTCCGGCACTGTCTCGAAATGGCGCGCATCGCCTGCACGATGTGCGAATTGTTTCCGAACATTGACCGGGATCTCCTGCTGGCGGGGTGTTTTCTGCACGATATCGGCAAACTTGACGAGATGAGCCAGGACATGCTGGTCGAATACAGTACGGCGGGCAAGCTGCTCGGCCATCTTGAAATCGGATGCGAAATGGTCCGAAAGAAGATGGACGCCCTGCCCGGCTTCCCGGAATCGCTGCGCATGCACCTGTTGCACCTGATTTTGTCGCATCACGGCGAACTCGTCAACGGATCCCCGGTAGTGCCCAAGACCCTCGAGGCGATGGTGCTATGCCAATGCGACAATCTCGACGCGCAAGCCGACGCGTTTACTCGCGTAATCCGCGAAACCCGCGACCGCCATCTGGAATGGTCGGACTATATTCCCCTGATTGACCGGCAAATCTGGGCTAAATGATCCAACGCATTTATTCCATGGTTGAGAGTGCCGAATTCTCGATACATGTTTTCGTCCGAAATCCTCAAGAAAAGGCGTTTTCCGCTTGAACCTGGATTCGGCAGTCAAGATCGGATTCTACGTGCTATCCTCTGGATGTCGTGGACCTTGTGGACGAAATGGACAAGAAAATCAATCCCCTTGCGGGTGAAGTCCACTGGGTCCACAATGTCCATCTCGTCCATGGTTTGGTCGAAAGAGCCGCGTTCAACTGCCGATTTTAGGTTGAACGAACTGAATAGCATCCCCGTGTTTTTATTGAAATATTGCTTTATCGTATTTTATAAATTCTTTGACAAAATAGCCATCCCGTGCTAAAATAAGGACAATTGATTTTTGGCAGTTTGAAAATGATGGGGTCTTTGGTGTGGAATGGCAAAAGCGGCCAATCGGAAAGTTGTATTGAATGGCGGCGTTGTTGCGGGAAGTGGTGTGAGTGTGTAATAGTTCCGTAATGCGCGTGTGTTACGGATGAGATGTGGGTAAATGAATCGTCAAACAAGTCAACCATTCGGAGGATAGGCAAGATGACACAGGGAAGAATGATGTGGGTAGGCGGCGCTATGGCCGTGGTTGTTGTATTGGCCGCTATAGCCGCCGTGACGGGGCTGATTACGCCGCAGACTGCGTCGGCGCAATCGCTGTCGCTTGTCGCGAAGGCCGATGGATCCTATATCCGCGGCGTCGTGACGAACGAACTGACGGGCAATCCGATCGCCGGAGTGAAGGTGGAACTGGCCACGGCTTTGAAAGCGTTGGACAATACGGTGACGGATGCGCAGGGCCGTTATGCGTTTCCGACGGCCACACGGCCGAACTCCACGACCGAGGGCGGTATATATGACCTGACTTTCGCGATAAGCGAATTCAAGCCGGGCACGCTGGACGGCGTCGTGGCGTCTACCAACAACGCGAATATCGCATTGCGTCCGCTCGGCGTAACCGCGCCGGGGCAGCCCATCGCGCGCAGCGGGCCCCGTAGCGTGTACATCGAATGGCCGGCGAATCCCGAATACAACCTGAAGGGCTACAACGTGTACCGCCAGCAGGTCGCCACGCCGCCCGAAGATGTTGACTGTGGGAATTACACACCGCAGCCGATCGGCGAACCGGTCAAGCTGAACGGCGCGGCGGGTAACGTGTACAGCTCCTTGATCACAGGCACGGAATATGTGGACGACACGGTCCAGAAGGGCTTGTACTATATTTACAAGATTCAGGCCATCAGCGGCGGCGACCGTCCGAGCGATCTCAGCAAGTCGCCGTTCTCCTGTCCGCCGGCCAAGGGCGATTTCCTGGCGATCTACTTCCCGGACGTTTACGTCCAGAGCACGGGCCTGTTTCTGTGGGAACTGGTGCCCGGCCAATCGCCGTTTGTGCGCATCCCGGTGTCCTCACGTTGCGCGTATGACGTAAGCACCTCCGGAATGCAGATCAAAGCGGAGTTGCCGGCCACAATCATCAATCCGGACGGCTACGTCATTCAGGCGACCGGCGTAACGGCCGCCATGGCGGGCGCCTTGGAGACCAATCTCCTCGCGTCGCCGAATCCGGATGTGCTCGATCTGCTCATCGCCAATGCCAGTCTCAATGCGCAGAACCTGTATGGGTCGGGCGATCTGTTCAACGTCTATGTGAAGACCAAAGTCGTACCGCAGGATACTTGCGGGCCGCTGCATCTGTTGGACGAGGACATCGTGGGACCGCAGAACGGCGTGCGCGTGTATGACAACTCCGTTCCTACACCGTTGAAGGTAGACGTCGAACTGAAGGACGGCGTGCTCTGCAAAGGCGGCGGCTGCCTGCACGGCGACGTGAACCTCGACGGCGTCGTGGATATGGACGATGCGAGCGATATTCTGAAGATCTGGGTCAAGAAGATTCCGGCGCCGCCGATTTGCTGGCCCGATTCCGGCGACATCAACCGCGACGGGTATGCGGACGCGGCGGACTCGACGCTGATCCAGCGCTGGCTGGCCGGCATGTCCATCAACCCAACGGCCGCGAAGGAAGATTTGGCCTTGACGTCGTTCGCGGTGGCCGGCGCCGAAAAAGCCGCCGCCAATCCGCTTGTGGCGGTGGGCTTGGCCGTCGGCGATCCGGGCGAGACCGTGACGGTGCCCGTGACGATGACCGGCGCCGCGCCCACGGCGGGCTTCGAGATGACCATTGCGTTCCCGGCGGGCGATGAAGGCCTGACCTATGTTCAAGGCTCGGCGACGCTGGGCGCCGCCCTTGCCGGATACGACATCGCTGAAAATTCCGGCGAAACGGAAGAAAACAGCGCGAACGGCTGGGTCAGCATAGCCGTCAGCGGACCGGAATCGCAGGGCAAGGCGGAAACGATTGACTTGGTGACGCTGCAATTCACGATCGGCGCCAATGCGACGCAGGCCATGCCGCTGGTGCTGGTCAGCTTCAATCAATTCGACCAATACGGCCACACGCCGCGCCAGAACGATCCCCTTGCGCCGGCCAAGGACGACGGCCAAGTCGTTCTGAAGGACGACGCGGTCACCGTTCCGAATGTGGTCGGCCAGACGCTTGCCGGTGCGACAACGCTTATCCAAGCGGCCGGCTTGGTAGTGGGCGCCGTCACGAACGGCTGGGGATCCCTGCCTGCGGGCCAGGTCGAAATGCAGACGCCGTCCGCCGGCGCGCAGGTCGCTCCCGGCAGCGCGGTGAACCTCTTCATTTCCGACGGTCCGGTTCCGATGACGACGCTGACGGTGAACATTTCGCCGCCGGAAGCGGTTGCGGCGGGCGCCCGGTTCCGCGTGAACGGCACGCAGTACCGCGAGAGCGGTGAGACCGTTACCGGCTTGTTCGCGGGCAACGTGGCCACGATTGATTTCCTTGCGCTCGATCCGATCGGCGGCGGATGCTTCAACCCCGCGACGATTTGGACGGAGCCTGCGCCGATGAACGTCACGCTGACGGCGGAGCCGAACGTGGTCAACGTGACCTATACACGGAGCACCGGCAAGCAGGCCGCCAGCATCGGCGGCGACTTGCTGCTGTTCGGTATCGTGGCTTCCGCGCTGTTGGCGTCCGGACGCCGCTCCAAGAAGTAAGACGTTGGTAGTCGCATAAACGAGCCCCGCGGGCTTTGGGTCCGCGGGGCTTTTCTATTGGATTCCTCAACATCCATTGACGGGTGGATTCGGCCATCGAAATCCGGATCCGGTGTCCGGAAGATCCGTTCGACAAAAGCCGCTCGCAGCGGCCGGTTTTCAACCCAGTTGACCTATCAGGTTTGTATGGCCTACTATGGATTTTCTTCCCTTGGCTTGGACATATACGGATGTTTTCAATGCGGGTAGTCATCGCGCCGGATTCCTTCAAGGAGTGTCTTTCAGCGGCGGATGTGTGCCGCGCTATCGCCGAAGGATGGCGCGCAACGTTTCCGGACGCGGCACTGGATCTTGCGCCAATGGCGGATGGCGGCGAAGGAACGGTCGAGGCTCTGGTGGCGGCCACCGGTGGCGAGAAACGTTCCCGGATGGTCACAGGGCCGCTGGGTGATCCCGTTGAAGCCGTGTACGGTATCCTGCCATCCGCATTGAACGGTCATCGGACGGCCGTGATCGAAATGGCCTCGGCGTCCGGACTTGCCCTTATCCCGCCCGAACGCCGCAATCCGCTTGTGACGACAACCCGCGGTACGGGCGAACTCATTCGTGATGCGTTGGAACATGGCGCGACGGAGATCATCGTGGGCATCGGGGGCAGCGCGACGAATGACGGCGGCGCCGGCATGGCGCAGGCTCTCGGTTATTCGCTGCAAGATGCGGACGGATTGGAATTGCCGCCGGGCGGCGCGGCCTTGGCGCGCCTGGCGCGCATTGAAACGTCCGGCAAGCATACCGGTCTTGCGCGGTGCGCCATCCGTGTGGCGTGCGATGTGCAGTCCCCCCTGTGCGGCCCAACGGGCGCATCGCGCATGTTCGGCCCGCAGAAAGGCGCTTCCCCTTCGGAAGTCGAAGAACTTGACGCCGCGCTGCGCCATTTCGCCGGGATCGTCGAATCACAACTGGGCGTGGCGATCCTGCACATGCCTGGCGGGGGCGCGGCGGGCGGTCTTGGCGCGGGACTGGCCGCGTTTGCGGGCGCGCGGCTGGAATCCGGCGTGGCGATCGTCGCCGAAGCGTGCGGTCTTGGATCGCGCATGGACGGCGCGGACCTTGTGATAACCGGCGAGGGCCGTCTGGACGCACAGACCGTTCACGGCAAGACACCGGTTGGCGTTGCGCGGCTGGCGCGTGACCGGAGCGTGCCCGTGATCGCTTTTACGGGAGCGATAGGACCCGGATGGAAACAATTATACGATGAGGGTATCGAGGCGATGTTCGCCGTTGCGGACGGGCCGATCTCGCGGGAGGAATCGCTGGCGCGCGCATACGAACTGCTTCGGGATCGCGCGGAATCCGTGGCTCGCGTATGGCGTCTTGCCCAAAAGGGGGCACATTGAGCGAAGCGTTTTCATCAATTCCCTTTGCGGATCGGACCGCCGCGCAGCAGCGGATTGGCGCTCTGCTCGCGTCGTCTCCGGCGGAATGGGCGGATCGCCTTGCCGAGGCCATCGAAGTCGCTTCGGACCCGGATACGGTATTGGTGCGGTTGCAACGTTTTGTCGAAGGCCACCCGGACCCATCGAATGAAATTGCGCGCATGGCTTCACAGCCACGGTATGCCCGCCTCGTGTGTACCCTCCTCGACCAGAGCCATTTTCTGACTGACATCCTGTGCCGATGGCCCGAACATGCGGCGTGGCTGTTCGAGGAAGTGGATTTGAACGAAACACCGTCGCGCGCGGCGATCATTGACGGTTTAGCGGAACAGATGGCCGGCTGCGAATCGCCCGATCAAGCCGCGCGCATCCTGCGTGTATTCCGCCAACGCGAAATATTACGCATCGCCGCGCGCGACATCGTGGCGCGCGCGTCCGTCGCATCGTTGACGGAAGATTTGTCAAATCTGGCCGACGCTTCGCTCGAAACGGCGATCCGGTTCAGCGTGCGCCGGCTCGAAGAGCGATTCGGGACTCCAATGGCGGGGTTAGACGGGGAAACGGCTCGTCCGGTCTCGTTCGTGATCATCGGTATGGGCAAACTGGGCGGCCGTGAACTCAATTTCAGTTCCGACATAGACCTCGTATTCGTTTATTCGGAAGACGGCGAAACGACGGGTGGTTCCGAGGATGCGATCAGCGTTGCCGAGTTCTACCAGAAACTGGGCGAACAGATTATCCGATTGATCTCGGACCCGACGCCCGACGGCTACGTTTTTCGCGTGGACATGCGGCTGCGCCCGCACGGGCGGCTCAGTCCTCTGGCAAACAGTCTTGACAGCACCGTCTATTACTATGGCGAATACGCGCAGGCATGGGAACGGCAGGCGCTCATCAAGGCGCGGCCCGTGGCGGGCGATATGGCATTGGGCGAACGATTCATCGAAGGGACACGAGTCTTTGCGTTTCCACGCTATTTCGATGATGAGACGCTCGACGCTATCCGCGAGATCAAACTGCAAATGGAGGCGCAGGTCGCAGGACGCGGCGAGACCGAAATAGAAGTCAAGCTTGGACGCGGCGGCATTCGCGACATCGAATTCACGGTACAGGTATTGCAGATGCTCAACGGCGGACGCATGCCGGAGTTCCGTACCGGAAATACGCTCGAAGCGATCCGGGCGCTGGGCGTGCGCGGTATTTTACGGCCTTTTGAGGTCACCACGCTCGCGAGCAACTACATCTTCATGCGGCAGGCCGAGCACCGGCTTCAGATCGAAGGCAGCCAGCAACGGCATGTTCTGCCGAACGAACCGGAAGCACTCGATCGCTTCGCGCGCCGGCTCGGTTATGCCGGCGGCGCGTCGTTCATGGCGGACTATCGCGAACGGGCTGAGGCCACGCGGCAAATACTCGACCGTTTCCTGTCCACGGAAGGTTCGGGGCATTTGTGGACCTACGATCTGCTCAGCCCCCATTCCGACGGGCGTGTCGCGGCGGATCGGTTGGCGCGATACGGTTTCAAGGAGCCGGTGAAAGCCCGCGCGGAACTGCTGGGATTATCCGTCGGCCCGCGTGAAAATCCCTATCCGTTCCATGTCCGGCGGCTTTTTGCGGAAGTCGTGCCGGCGCTGCTTGAGGAGTTGTCCGCGTGCGCGGCCCCCGACATGACGCTGGTCCGCCTTAGCCAGATTCTAACCAATCTCCAGGCGCCGGTGGCCGTTTACACGACGATGAAAGATTCGCCGGCCATGTGCAAATACCTGGTCACGCTCGTGTCGAACAGCCAATATCTGAGCGAGATATTGATTCGCGATCCGGGGCTATTTGACGAATTGGGCACGCGCGAGGACCTCAATGCGCCTTCGACGCGCGCGGATCTGGAAGCGCAACTGGCCAGCCTGTCGCAGGCCTACGATTCCGAGGCTGCGCCGTACCGCCTGCGCGATGGTGAAACGATGCGCATCGGCATCCGGGAACTCTTTCGCCATGCCACGGTGGCCGACGTGGGCCGTGAACTGGCGCAACTGGCCGAGGTCTGCCTTGGCTACGCGCTGGATCGCGCGCGAAAAGACGTCGAACGGCGATACGGCGCCAGCCATGGCGCGTTCGCGATTTTGGCGATGGGCAAACTTGGCGGACGCGAGATGGGGTATGGCAGCGATCTCGACCTGATTTTCGTCTACGATGCGGACGCGACGGTCGAATCCGGCATGGCGGCTTCCGAATATTTCGCGGCTGTCGCCGCATACACCATGCGCCGTCTCAAAGACGTGACGCGGTACGGATCGCTCTACGACATAGATGCGCGGCTGCGCCCCGACGGCAACAAGGGTGTTCTGGCGGTGAACAGCCGCCGTATCGTCGAATATTACGAACACGACGCGCAGGCGTGGGAACGCCTTGCCCTTATCAAGATTCGCGCGGTTGCGGGCGACATGGCCCTGGGAAAAACCGTCGAAGATCGCCTGCGCGCGATTGCGTTCGGCATGGTGCTGGACGACGGCACGCTGGAACAGATTGAAAGCATCCGGCAGAAAATTTGCCAGAACGCCCCGCCGCTCGATCTGAAAAAGGCGGAGGGCGGTCTCGTAGAAACCGAGTTTGCCGTCCGGCTTCTGCAAATTCAACAGGTGGCGCGCATACCCGAAATCAAGCGTGGAGATGTTCTTGGCGCGCTGGAAGGCCTGTTCCGCTTTCGCGCGATAACCGGCGGCGAATACGAAATCCTCCATGAAGCGTACCTGTTGTACCGCCGCATCGAAAACCGCATACGGCTCATGCACGGACGATCGGACAGCCATTTGCCGCCCACGCCCGAAGCCCAGGCCGAACTCGCCCAACGGCTCGAAATAGACACCGACCTCGCCCTCCTCGTGCAGGATCACCGCGTCCGCGTGCATCAGTTATACCTCCGTTTACTGAAACGCGCCGGCCTTCACTAAACGCGGACGGCGCCGGCGGATCGTTTTCCATTCACACGGTTTTCATTGGCATACTCGAAGCGGCGGGCCTGCTTCGTTTACAATGCGCGGCATGCGGGAAATACCGGCGGACATCATGAGCGTCAGCCAACTGACGCGGCGTATCAAGGGCCTGCTCGAAGCCGAAATAAACTACGTGTGGGTCGCGGGCGAGATCTCGAACTATCGCGTTTCGCCCACGGGCCATGCATATTTTGTGCTGAAAGACGCCGATTCGCAGATTGACGCGGTCATGTTTCGCGGAAAACTCCTCTATCTGCGATTCGAACCCGAAAACGGCCTTGAAGTCCTTTTGCATGGGCTGGTCTCCGTCTACGAAAAGCGCGGTTCATACCAAATCGTCTGCGACGATATGCAACCGAAGGGCCTCGGCGCACTTCAACTCGCCTTTGAAAAACTGAAGAAGCGCCTTCAGGCCGAAGGCCTGTTCGACGAAGATCGCAAGAAACCGTTACCGCTTTTACCGCGCCGAATCGGTATTGTAACGTCGCCGACAGGCGCCGCGATTCGCGATATTCTCCACGTGATCCACCGCCGCTTCGCGAACGTCCACATTCTGTTGTTTCCGGCCCGCGTACAGGGACAGGAAGCCGCGGCGGAAATTGTGGAGGGCATCCAAGTGCTCAACGCACTTGGAGTGGACGTCATGATTGTGGGACGCGGCGGCGGGTCGCTGGAAGACCTGTGGCCCTTCAACGAGGAAATCGTGGTGCGGGCCGTGGCGGCGTCGCGGACGCCGGTTATTTCGGCGGTCGGGCACGAAATTGATTTTACGTTGTGCGATTTCGCGGCGGATGTTCGCGCGCCGACACCCAGCGCCGCCGCTGAACTCGTCGTCCGCGAACAACAGGCATTATCCGAAAAGGTCGCGCTGTTGAAGCAGCGGCTGGCCAAATCCTTGCGGGCGGAAATGGAAGGCTTTCGCTACCGCCTGTCGCTTGCACAGTCGAGTTTTGTGTTTCAGCGCCCGCAGGAAATGATCCGCCAGCGACGGCAGCATTCGGACGAATTGCGCATACGGCTTGAAGCCGGGATGGCGGAATGCACATCGGGTTTGCGGTTGCGGCTCGATCGCGCATCCCGCGCGCTTGCACTGCTGTCGCCCGCCAACCAACTCCGCCGGGCGGCGGAGCGGCTGGGTGCGGCGAGGATCCGGCTTGTCCAATCGGCGGGCAACGCGGTTGCGCGTTTTCATGCGCGGCTGCGGCCGTTGCATGCGCGATTGGAAGCGCTCAGCCCGCTTGCGATTCTGTCGCGCGGCTATGCGCTCGTATGGAAACAGCCGAAAAATGAATTGGTGCGCGAAGCCGGACAACTCGCCTCCGGCGACGCGGTGAAAATACGCTTGGGACGCGGCGGCGCTTCCGCCCGGATCGAAACCATCGAGGAAGAAGCCCATGGCTGAACCGAAATTTGAAAAAGACCTGGAACGGCTTGAACAAATCGTCGAATCGCTCGAATCCGGCGGCTTGCCGCTGGACGACGCGCTCAAGCGGTTCGAGGAAGGCATCAAGATCGCCGTCCGGTGCGAAAAAGCCCTTGCCGACGCCGAACGCAAAGTCGAAATCCTGGTCCGGAATGCGAAGGGCGAAATAGAGGCGCAGCCCTTCGGCGGGGAAGACAAGGACGAAAAGGATCAAAGCGGCCAACAAGAAAACGACAGGGAAGACGCGGATTCCGCGGAAAAACCACCTACGGATCAGAAACCCGCCCGGGATTCCGAAGGCGGACTGCTGTTCTAAAAACCGCCCCTTGAAAGCCAGGCGCAATAGACCCCATGGGGCCGTATGGATCTCAAAGGAATCACCGGCGCTCGTCGTTTCCTGGAGACAGGGTATCCATTCGATTCGGATCGCAAGATACGATTGTTCAGAATCCGCATTGACGTTTACGGCGCGTTTTGGCCTATACTTGCGCCGGTTGAATTCCCCTTGAGATGAAAGGCCGTCGCATGCGTTCCATTCAATGTCTGTTTCTTCCTGTGCTGTTTTTCGCCTCCCATACGTTTGCCGCGCCGGCGATTTTCATAAGCCCGCACGCATCGCCCATCGAGCAGACGGCGGCCCAGGAATTGCAGCGGTATTGGTTTGCGATCCACGGGGATGTGTTGCCCGTCGTGGAGACGTCCCCGTCGGAAAGCAATGCTTCCGGATTCATTGTGGCGGCCGCGGATCGCCTGCCCGGTCTTCCGGAAGCGTGGCCCTTCGGATTGGAGATTCCCATAAACGACGGATATATCCTGCACACGATTCGTAACGGCAAACAAACATTGCTGATCATTGCCGCCGAAATGCCGTCCGGTGTTCAGCATGGCGTGTATGGTTTTCTCGAATCGCTGGGTTGCGGCTTTTATTTCGGCGGCGACACCCTCCCACGAAACGCGCCGTCCTTCGACGAAATCGCGAAGACCGGCCCGCATGAGTCGCGATCACCCGTGTTCGCGGTTCGCGGCTCGCTGCCGTGGCACAACTTTTTCAACAGTCCGACGGCATGGGAACTGGAAGATTACAAGGCCTATATTGATCAGCTGGCGAAGATGCGCTGTAATTTTGCGGGCTTCCATACCTACGACACGGAACCGTTCGCGGCGTATGAATTCGAGGGCAAATTGGCAGGCGGTGAACCGCTCGTCAACACATCAAAGCCGACGTGGGGAACGCAGCCCATGTCCACGGATGCGTTTTTCGCGGGCACGGGCCGTTATTTCGCCCGTGAGTATTTTGGCGCGGCGAGTTCGTTCATACCGGATCGCGTGCAGGCCATCCATGCGGCCAAGGAGGTCCTGCGGCAGGCGTTTGCCTATGCGAAAACTCGCGGGTTGAAGGTTTGCCTTGGATTCGAGATCAATGGCGATCCGTTCGATCCCGGCGTCCAAAAACAATTCGACGCGCGTTTTCGGAATCTGCTGAAAGACTATCCGATGCTCGATTATGTCTGGCTTTGGCAATCGGAAGCCCAAGGCGTAAACCCCGCCATCAATCCCAAGGCACGGTCGCTTTGGAAATCCCATGCCGATCGTTGGGCGGACGCTTTCGGCGGCGTGAATGAGATGGAACGGCGCGAGGAAGGCGCGCGCCTAGCGTTGTTTGCCCTGCATGCCCGGCAGATTCTCAAGGCGATGCGTCCCGACATACAATTGGTCATGAGCGGCTGGGGCGGCGATCATTGGCTGCACTGTTCGGATTTCTATCCCGGCCTGGATAAGGTTCTCCCGAAAGATATTGTTTTCTCGGCGCTCGACGACATCCAACTTTCCCCGGCGGTCAGCGAAGCCTATGGGCGTTTGTCGCCGGATCGCCGTCGCTGGCCGATTATTTGGTTCGAATGGGACGGCGATCAGTGGATGCCGCAGCCGAATCTGCGCGTGGCGGCGGCGGCGTGCCGCGATGCGCGAGCGAAGGGCTGCCAAGGGTTGCTTGGCATACACTGGCGGACGCGCGGTGTTGAGGAAACCGCCACGTACTGCGCCCGTTACGCGTGGGATCCCGAATTGACGATGGAGCAATTCTGCGAACGCCGCGCAAAAGACTTGTTTGGCCCGGAAAAGGCCGTAAAAATAGCGTCCTGTCTGATTGCGCTTCAGGACTTGGGACCCCGCTGGGTCGGCGGCGCCGGCCAAATGGAATGCGGACCGTTTTCGTGGAGCGCCGGATTGCCCGAAAAACGCGGCGGACTGCTCAAGATTGCCCTGGAATTGCATGGAATGCTGTCGCCCAAAGCGCCCACGGCGTTCGAATGGCTTTTTGATCGGAAACGTTCCGGCAAGCCATTGACGGCGATCGAAGATCTCGCGGCGCAGGTGGATTATGTTCTCGCCTACGACGATGCCGCCCTTCAATTTCTGCCGGAGGGCCCGCTCGATCGGCTGCTGGAATCGGAGAACGCCGGAGACGTTACGAAATTCATCCGGGATTCGCGATTTTCCGAAGCGTTGCATCTGTATGCGCGGCACATCCGCAACAAGGGCGAACTGGGTGTGCTCGCCACGATCAATGCCAAGGCATGGGCGGACGTGCGGCAACGGGCCGGCGTCGAATCCGCCGGGTTGGAAAAGGGGCCGGAAATGCTGGAGAAAAGGCCGGCGCTGCTTGTGCTGCCCGATCGTGTTATTGTCGTGGGCGCGCGGGATAGCGATGCCCGCGTCACGCTCCAGATTCGTCCTTTGGGCAAGCGGCGTTTTGACGCGATCCCGCTGGATCGGATGGGCCGAACCTCGTTCGCCTTCGCATTCCCCGAAGGCGCCCATGGCCCGCTTGAATATGGGATAGAAGCCAAGGCGAAAGGACTGCGCCTTTCATGGCCGGAAGATTTCCCAAAACACACGGCGACCGCCAACGTCATTCCCACGCTTCCTTGTGCACCCCCCGTGATCGAACCGGCGACGGTACAGCCGGTTTTCCCGCGTGCGACGGCTTTGCCCGAACGCCATAGCGTGCGAATCGAGTGGGATGCGCACGATGGAGAGGCTTATGAGGTTTCACGCAACGGGAAACATTTAGCCGCCGTTTTCGACGGCTGGTTTGAGGACATGTCGCCGCCTTCGGGAAAATCCGTACTCTACAAAATCACCGCCCGGAACGCCGCAAGCGGCCAAACAGCGGCAGCCGAAGCAAGGGTAGATGTTCCCGTTCTGCCCCTCCCTGATCCGCCCAGGCGCATTGACGCCATGCCGCGCGCCAACCGGGTTATCCTTGGATGGCAAAGCGATGCGGCGAACGCCGCGCGCTATCTTGTGCTCAAACGCGATGCGCAGGATAAAGTCGTCCAAGAGATCTACGTTGACGCCGACCCCGGCCATTACTTGCAGATTTCCGATCAGGTCGATCCGGGGCGCGCTTATGGGTATACCATCACGGCGATTGCGCCGGACGGACGCGCCGGCCCGCCGTCGGAAAAAATCTCCGTCGAAGCGTCGCGCGAACCCCTCCAGCCGGTGTTGAACCTCCGTTTTGACAGCGATCAGTTTCTCAAGGGGCTAACTCGGCTGGCCGAAAGCGCGCTTGTGCTGGGCGGCAAAGGCTGGGCGCAACTGCCGCCACAACCCGAATGGAATCCGAATTATTCGCTGACTCTCGCCTTGTGGGTGAAGATGGACCGGCTTGACGGCATGCCTGTTTTGTTGAGTAAAGGCGCCTGGCAGCAATCCGGCTATTTTCTCCAGATTCTCAACCGCCAGATCCGGTTCTATCTTGCGGGAGTGGACACCCTGGACGCCGGGTCGCTACCGAAAGGCCAATGGACGCATCTTGCGGCCACGTATGGTTTCGGTGAAATGCGTATCTACGTCAACGGCGAAATGATAGGCCGCAAGCGCGTTCAGGGCCGGCCCCGCACAAGCGACGTGCCCCTGTTGATTGGACGGTACGGTGCGAACGACGACGCCTATTTCGTTCACGGCATGATGGACGATATCCGCATCTACGACGTCCCGCTGACCGAAACGGAAATCGCCACGCTCTACCGGGAAACGATGCGCAAATAAGCCAAGCGATTTATTCAAGCCCGAGTTGTTTCTTTTTCTTTTGGCCGGGGACGCCATCCGGGGTCCAGCCCCGAATCTTGTAATAGTCCGCTTTCATCTCGGACAAGGGCACGACCGATTTGGGATTATCCATGGTTTGCGGATCGTCGGTGAGGCGTTTGGGAAGCGTATCGTCCGCCGCGGTGAGTCCCATCCGCACATTGAAAAGCCGTTCGAGATTGAATCCGCGCTCACCGATGTCCTTCAGGACGCCGACGGTGACTTTCATGCCCGTTACAGCGCTGAGGGCATGCGTGTGAGGAAGCCCCGGCAGATGGATGGGGGCCATCTTGGCCGGCAGTTTGTTCAGAACATTTGATGCGCCGCCAAGATAGGGGAGCGCCGCGTTGATTACCTTGGTTACGGCATGATCCGGATGCGAAATGATCCAGCCCGGATAGAATGAAAACATCGGGAACAGACAGCATCCGCTGGCGGATACGGCTTCAAGCAGATTTTGATTCATGATGGTCAGCGCGGCTTTCGACCGGGTGGTATGGGGATCCATGGCAAGTCCGAGGCCTTCCATCAGGACCATGTAACCCGCGTTCAGGTGGCAGCCGCCGCGGTTCGCGGTGGCGTAGCCGAGACCTTGCCCGGCCGCCGCGCGCGGTTCGTAGGCGGCCAGTTCCAAGCCCTTTGAGTGGATGGCGAATTCCGATCCGCCGAATTTTTCCGCAAGCCGTTTCGTGCCTTCCGCGAGGAGATCGCCGATGCCCCGCCGATAGGCGATATCTTCGAACACCTGCGCCAGATTGTCCGTTTTTCCGAACTCAAGCCCCGTTTTCCAAAGTCCTTTTTCGTTCAATTCCATGGCAAAGGCAATGACGCCGCCCATGGTCATCGTGTCCATTCCGAGTTCATCGAGTATGACATTCCACCGGATGATGGCGTCGAGGTCGCCGTTTTCGATGTTGGAACCCAGCAGTCCCAACGTTTCGAGTTCGGGGCCCTTGACCTTTTTCCCATCCACCTCGACCAGCCGGCTGCATCGGATCGGGCACGTTGGACAGCCCATGTTTTTGATCAGGCGCGTTTCGGCCAGCGTTTGGCCGGAAATATTGTCGAAATGGTCGAATTGGCCGGCCTTGAAATTGCGCGTGGCGAGCAATCCGCGTTTCTGCATCAGGCGCAACAGGAAACCCGTCCCATACTTTGGGAGTTCTTCGCCAGTCAATGGATGTTCCTTGAGCAACTTGACCCATGCGCGATAAATCGCTTTCATTTTTTCGCGATCGTGGATGGGGGTTTCCTTGCTGCCGCGGGCCGTAACCGCTTTGAGATTTTTCGCGCCCATCACGGCGCCCATGCCCGCGCGGCCGGCCGTGCGGTCGCCGCTGAATACAGCCGCAAAACGGACAAGGTTTTCGCCCGCGGGGCCGATGACGATCTTCTCGCAGTCTTCGCCGAGCGCTTCCTGCGTTTCGCCTGTCTTCTTGCCCCAAAGAGAGGCGGCATCGTGGAATTGTACGGCATCCTCGGTGATTTCAATCCAGACGGGCGCGTCGGCTTTGCCCGTCACGACCAATGCGTCGTATCCCGCCTTTTTCAGCGCAAGACCGAAAGGCCCCCCGCAATTGGACGATGCCAGAAGTCCCGTCAGGGGTGATACCGCCGAAACGTTGAAACGACTTGACGACGGCGCGCCCGTGCCGGAGAGGGGGCCGGTTGAAACGACCAGGTAGTTCTCCGGAGCAAAACCGTCCGTACCCGCGGCCACATTGTCGTAAATGATCTTGGCGGCCATCGTCTTGCCGCCAAGGTACATGGCGCGATCGTCGTCGCTCCATGGATACTCGCCGGTCTCGCGGCGAGTCAGATCGACTTTCAGCACTTTCCCCATGTAGCCGCCGTATTGTGTGCCCATTGCATGGACTCCTTTAGGTTGGACTACCCTCTTTCGACAAAGCAACTGTACCACACATTCGCATAGTCCGCCAAGTGTTTACTGGACAATGGTTCCGGGCGCCGGGGCCGCCGCGCCCGGGCCGCCAATCGCCTTGCGGCGTTTGTCACATTCCGCGGGATCGGCGTTGCGCGATTGGGCCTCATTCAGATAATTCCGCGCCGATGGGATGTCGCGGCCCGCCGTGGCGAGATCACAAAGACGCAGCCAGGCTTCCGGATCATCCGGATAGGCTTTCACGGCCTCATTTAGATAGTCGAAGGCCCGCTGGCCCTGTCTGAATTGTAGCGCGATTTCGGACAATAAAATCAAAGGCTTGTTGCCGATTGCGGCCGAAGCCTCCCGTGACAAGGCATAGGTTTTCGCGGCGTCCCAAAGACCGGAACCGGCGCAGGTTCGCGCCAGTTCAGTCCAGGGCGGCGGTGCGCCTTCCGGCGGATCAGGCGGATTCGGCCACTCGCGCAGAAACCCGTCGGTCGCGTTCATGCGGGCGCGAATCAACCCCATCAGCAACCACAACGGGTAATCGGGCGGCTGCGCGTGCATCAGATTGTCGAGCGCGTAAAATGCGCTCATTGTCTGGCCGCCCAATGCAAGGCCTTGGGCCCGCTGCCGCAGTCCGGTTGCGTCTTGGGGGTTCTTGGCCAATACCCCCGCGGATTGCACCATCAGCCCCCGGACGCGCCGGGCCAATTCGCGCGCATTCTTGAACGGCGCTTCCGCCCGATCACTGTCGCTTCCAAGCGTTGCACGCTCCAGGATTGGTTCCGCCGCCTCGAAATGGCCTTTGGCCGACAAAGCAAGCCCGTATTGGGTCAACTCCGCGCCCGTGAGCGGCGCAAGGGTATCGGCGTGTCTGAAATAATCCACGGATGCCGCCAAATCGTCCGGGTTGCCCTGCGCGGCATGCCGATCGAAGAGGATGCGCGCGATGGACAACGCGCTCGTTCGCCGTGTCAGATCCACGCGTAAAACGTCGCGAAAAGCCGCCAGAGCGGCATCGCTATCGCCCATGTGCATAAGAGCGTCGCCAAAAGCTTCACGCGTTGCGATATCGTCCGGCGCTTTTTCGAGCGATTGCTTCAGACAGTCCCGTGCATAGGCAAACAAGCCCGCCGCCGTTTCCGGCTCCCCGGCGGTGTTTGCACGGGCAAGCAGGGTCAGACCGAGTTTGCGCATGGGAACGGCCGAATCCGGTGCAAGTTGAGCGGCATGGCTCCATAACACGGACGGATCCTGCCAGACGATATTGCGCAGATACGTCCCCGTGCCCGCCGCTAGAACCAGCGTCGCGCACGCAATGCCGAAGGCCGCACGAATTCCTGGCGCGCGTGCCGCGGCAACCAGCCAGGGCGCGAACAACGCGGCTCCCGCAATGGCCAGATAGGCCGTGCGTTCACCGGGATCGGCAGGCGAGACCGTTCCGGCCAGCAAGGCCGACGAAATCCATACCATCGCAAGACCCGGCATCCGCTTGAACGCGGCAACGACAATTCCCACGGCCAGAGGCGCCCCAAGGTACACCCACGATGCGGGCACGGGATTCGGGGTCGGGCTCAGACCGATTGGAACGATAATTTTCAGTAGCGCGTACCGGCCCAGTCCAATATCCGGCATCCGAAACGACGAAAAATCCATTGCCCAATGGACCGCCAGCAACACCACAAACAAGAACCAGCAGGGAAAAAGCGTTGAGGCATGCAGGGACAGGGGCCGGTTCGGATAGGCGCACAGGCTCGCCGCAGACACTATCAATACAAACGCAAGCGCGGATGTGTGGGCCGCCGTGCCCAGCGCGAAGCAAACGCATGAAAATGCGACAAACACAAAGCGGAGATTCGACTCGTCGCGGGCGCCGCGTAGAAACAAGAGCAGTCCCGCCAGCACAAAAATCCCGGCCAGCAGACTTCCCCGCCCAATCGCCGTAACGACGCTTTCCGTAGCGAGGGGATGCAAGGCCAGGATCAGGCCCGCCAACATCGGGACGGCCGGCGCTGTGTCCGCACCCAGCAGCATTCGGCACACAAGAAACAGCAACACGGCGTTTGCAAGGTGTAAAAACACGCTCGACAGGCGGTAAAGAAATGGATTGTCGCCCGCCAGTTTCCAATCAAGCGCCAAATCCAGAAACGTCAACAGGCTTGGGCTGCCCGCGGCAACGGCCTGGGGCGTGGTGGCCAGCGAATGCGCAGCCTCGTTCTGACACACCCAATATAAGTCGTCCGCGTGAAACGGAATTCTGAACGCGTTCGAATAGGCCATCAATCCGGCCGCCACTATCAGAAATCCACACATCCAGACTTGCGCTTGCTCGAATCCCGAATCGAACGTGAAGGCCGGCTTGGACACCTTCGCATCCAACGCCGCGTCTCCGGTGGATTCTTCCGTGTCCGAAGCAACGCCTTTTTTTTCGTCTGAAGACACGACTCTCAACCCTCGATACGCCAGAACGGATTATAGGAAAACCTGTCTGAGGTATCAATTCCTGACGTGGGTTGTGTCCACAATCCAGTCTCTTTTCGTGCGCGTCTTCGTCATCGTCATCGTAATCGAGGCAAGAACTCCGCGGTATTCGCACTCGACAAATCATTGTACTTCAATTGGTTGTGTGAGTTGCCCAAAAACTTCTGGCTCGTCACGAGAATCTGTGCAACTATTGGAGGCACGATAGTCCCTATACCCTTATGTTAACAGGACTTAGATCGTTGGAACGGCACTAGAGAAGTCAGTGACATCAACCAAGTCAGCACGCCCATCAGTCTCGTATTCCCATTTTCGTAATGAGAAGTTGAGAGTGAACAGCCATTTGATAGCACGCAACATCGCCTGAAAGGCGAATACAGGCCAGCCCAGGGCAACGCCCTGGGAGAATAACA
>Ga0101944_10001588_pt1 | contig 45322 bp, 35 predicted proteins | sample DewCreD2012metaG_FD_75245 | JGI IMG/M metagenome (GOLD analysis project Ga0101944, IMG submission 75245) | Hot spring sediment bacterial and archeal communities from British Columbia, Canada, to study Microbial Dark Matter (Phase II) - Dewar... ... | reverse complement strand
GACGAAATGGACAAGAAAATCAATCTCCTTGCGGGTGAAGCCCACTGGGTCCACAACGTCCATCTCGTCCATGGTTTGGTCGAAAGAGCCGCGTTCAACTGCCGATTTTAAGATAGGTTTTCTTGTTTACTTCGTCCACAAGGTCCGCGATGTCTACTGCTCACGCACAGGACCCGGGGTTCGGTTGCCGAATCCAGAATAATGCACAAACCCGCGGAGGGTCGGACGGTCTTGATTCGCGGGAAACGGGTCCTTATGATTGCCCCTCATGAGTGCGGTGGTGCTGGAACTCGACGATATTCACAAGGGCTTTGGCGGGGTTCCCGCGTTGCGCGGCGCGCGGCTGGACGTGTGCGCGGGCGAGATACACGGGCTGGTCGGCGAGAATGGCGCGGGGAAAAGCACACTGATCAATATCGCGACGGGTTTGTTTCGTCCGGATTCGGGTTCGATTTGGTACGCGGGACGGCCCGTTTCGTTTTCGACAACGCGGCAAGCGGCGCGTGCCGGGATCGCGGTCGTCCATCAGGAAGCGGACCTGTTCGCGCAAATGAGCCTCGCGGAGAACATGCTGCTGGGACGCGGCCTGATCCGGCGCGGACTTCTTATTGACTGGCGCGCGACGTATGGCGAGGCGGAGCGCATCGTGGCGGCGATGGGCGAATCGTTCGACGTGCGCGAGGAGGCCGGCGGTCTTTCGGTCGCGCGGCGCATGATGGCCGAAATCGCCGCGGCGGTATCCGAGCAGGCCCGCGTGCTGTTTCTGGACGAACCGACCTCGTCGCTTACCCTGAAGGAAATCGAAAACCTGTTTGCGCGGATACGCGGACTGCGCGACGCGGGCGTCGGGATCGTCTACGTCAGCCACCGCCTCGAAGAGGTGCTGGCGCTGTGCGATCGGGTAACGATCATGCGCGACGGCGAGACCGTCGAGACGCAGCCCGTGTCCGCACTGACGATTGACCGCGTGGTGGCGGCAATGGTCGGGCGCGATATTGTGCGCGAAGCAGGGCGCGAGGCGCGGCCATTGGGCGAGGTCCGGCTGTATGTCGAGCATGCAACGGGACGGACCGGCGCATTCCGCGACATGTCGCTCGACGTGCGCGCGGGCGAAATCGTCGGCCTCTACGGATTCGTCGGGGCGGGCCGCAGCGAGTTCGCGCAGGCGTTGTTCGGCATCGAACCGCTTGCGTCGGGCATGATCGCCGTGGACGGCGAAACGCTGGCCGTGCATTCGCCGCGCCAGGCCGTCAAAGCCGGCATTGCGTATCTTCCCGAAGACCGGCTGGTGCAGGGCGTGTTCCGTACGCATCCATTGCGAACGAACGCAAGCGTTGCGGCGTTGCGAAACCTGTCCGCCGCCGGCATCGTGCGCGCGCGCCGGGAACGTGCGCTGGCGGCACGGGTCATGCGCGAAATGAACGTCCGCGCAACTTCGATGGAACAGCCCATCGGCACGCTCAGCGGAGGCAACCAGCAGAAAGTCGTCTTCGGGCGCTGGCAGGCCCTGAATCCGCGCGTGCTGCTCCTCGACGAGCCGACGCGCGGGGTGGACGTCGGCGCGAAGGCCGAAATCCACAAGCTGATCCGCGACCGCGCGGCAAGCGGCGCGGCGATCCTGCTCATCAGTTCCGAACTGCCCGAAATCATGGCATTGAGCGACCGCGTCGTCACGCTGTCCGAAGGACGCATCACCGGATCTTTCATACCGGGCATGGACGGCGAAGAAGCCATCGCGGCCGCGGCGGTTCCCCGTGCCGCGGATGCCGGCGCGGGCGCCGCGCATCCGCGGGCAAGCGCCGTTGCGCGGTTGCTGCGGTTCCGCGAATTGGGCCTGATCGGATTCATAGCGGTATTGTCGGTCGCGATGATTTTGTTGAAACCCGCGGAATTCGCCAATGCACGCAATGCCTTCGATATCCTGGCGAACGCGGCGATGCCGGCCATCATGGCGCAGGGCGCGATGCTGATTATCTGTGCGGGCGGGATTGACATCTCCGTCGGTTCGATGATGGGTCTTGTGGCCGCGGTGGCGGCGCTGGCGGCCAAGGCGGGCGTGCCGCCGCTCGCATGTCTTGCGCTGGCGATTGCCATGGGCGCGGGGTGCGGTCTGCTCAACGCGGGCCTCTCGCGCGCGGCGCGGATTCATCCGATCATCGTGACGCTCGCGGGACTCAGCATCTATCGCGGTCTCATGCGGATTGTGACGGGCGGCAGCGAGATCATGCAATTGCCGCCGGGTTTTCGCGCGCTTGCCGACGGTACGTGGTTCGGCCTGCCTAAAATCTGCTACTACGTCATCGCGGCAACCATCCTCACGCACGTTGTCATCCGGTACACATTGACGGGGCGGCGCGTGCTGGCCCTGGGCAACTCCGAAACCGCCGCGCGCCTGATTGGCCTGTCGAAGACGCGCCTGACGCTGTTCGTCTTCGGCGTGTCCGGCGCATTCGTGGGCCTGACGGCGGTGCTGGCTTCCGGCTACTACGGCACGGTACAGGCCAATACGGGCGAAGGAATGGAATTGAAGGCGATTGCGGCGGCGGTGATCGGCGGCTGCAACATTCTCGGCGGGCGCGGCTCGGCGCTGGGCGCGCTGCTCGGCGCGTTTCTGGTGGCGTTGCTGTACAACATGCTGATCCTGCTCGAAGCGAGTTCGTACTGGCAGAGCATCTTCGTCGGAGGTCTAATCCTGATGGCCGTAGCCGTGGATGCCCTGCTGCAACGCATGCGGGGGAATGTCCGATGATCCGCCGCATGCTATTGTCGCGCGAAGCGGTGCTCGCATATCTATTCGTGGCGTTATTCGCCGGATTCGCGTTGTTAGTGGAAGGTTTTTTCGATTGGTTCAGCCTCTTCGAACGCGCGCGGTACTGGGTCGTTCCGGGACTCATTGCGATCCCAATGACCTTCATCATCGCCACGGCCGGCATTGACCTGTCGGTTGGTTCGATCGTCGCGATGTGCACGATCGTCTTCGGACTGCTTTACGGCGACGCCCATTGGCCAATCGCGGCGGCGGCGGGCGCGGCGGTGGCGGCGGGCGTGGCCGGCGGCGCAATCAATGGCGCGGCGTCGAGTTTCCTGGGCATCCCGCCGCTCGTCGTGACGCTCGCGACGATGGCGTTGTTTCGGGGTGTCGCGATGGGACTGAGCCAGGCGCGCACCGTCAGCGACTTTCCCGAAAGTTTCCTCTGGATCAGCCAAGGCGACGCGTTTGGCGTTCCGCTTGGCGGCGGCGACACGGCCTTCGTGCCCGTGCCCATTTTCGCGTTGCTGGCGGCGGCGGCGCTGGGTTGGATCCTGATGCGCAAGTCGTGGATCGGGCGCTTTGTTGAATGCATCGGCGAAAACAAAACCGCCGCGCGATTCGCCGCCATTGATGTCCGCCGTATTACATTTGCATTATACACCGCCTGCGGCGCGGTTTGCGGCGTGGCGGCGCTGTTCAACACGGCGCTCTACGCGACCGCCAAAGCCGACGCCGCCACCGGCATGGAACTCGAGGCGATCGCCTGTGTCGTCGTCGGCGGCACGCGCGTCAGCGGCGGGCACGGGTCCGTTACCGGTTCATTGTTCGGCCTTTTGATTATCGGCATCCTGCGGTACGGACTCGAAATGGCCGGCGTAAAATCACAACACGTCGTGATATTCGTCGGCGCGCTGCTGATTCTCACCGCCGTCTTCAACGAATGGATGGCCGCCGAACGCACCCGATCATAACCGGAAAACAAGACGTCCGGCCTCATTCCCCCCTTGAGGGGGGTAAGGGGGGTGTCCCTCGCGCAACCTAAAAGCAAAGCGATCTGACTGATTCCCCCCTTGAGGGGGGCAAGGGGGGTGTTCCTCGCGCAACCTAAAAGCAAAGCGATCTGACTGATTCCCCCCTTGAGCCTAAAATCGGCAGTTGAAAGCGGCTCTTTCGATCAAACCATGGACGAGATGGACGTTATGGACCCAGTGGACTTCACCCGAAAGGGAATTGATTTTCTTGTCCATTTCGTCCACAAGGACCACGACGTCCAGAGGATAGCACATAGAATCCGATCTTGACTGCCGAATCCAGGTTGAGGGGGGTAAGGGGGTGTTCCTCGCGCAACCTAAAAGCAAAGCGATCTGACTGATTCCCCCCTTGAGGGGGGTAAGGGGGGTGTTCTACTCGCAACCTACCCATACACACCATCAGGTATGTTTATGGCACGAACAACCGGGGTAATTCGGCGAATAGAGCATGCCCTCTGGCCGGAGCGCGAGAACGCCGTTTTTCACGAACGTTTCCCCGCGCGGGGCCAAATGTTCGACAAGCCGCGCGCGCCAAAGACGCAAGATTTCCGCGTAAGAAGCCTCCCCTGAACGATCCGTGGTTTCAAGCGGATCGCGTTCAAGATCGAACAATTGCTCCGAACCGTCCATAGCGTGGAAAATATACTTGTGTTTCCCGTTCGCCAGCGCGCTCCAATGGTTTTCCGGCGCGTAGCAAATGTTATGTTCGAGATCGATGAAAGGCCGCCCTTCCGAAACCGGATTTCGTACAAGGTTCAGTAAACTGCCTCCGTCGAGATGCGATCCGCCCGGCGCGTCTGCGATGTCGAGAAACGTCGGGAGCACGTCGCGCAATTCGACGGGCCTTGTGGAAACGAATCCGCGCGCCGTGCTCACGGCGCCTTTCGGCCAACGCATCAGCATAGGAATGCGCGCGGAAGATTCATAAGCGTAGGACTTGCGCCACAGATGGTGGTCACCGAGCATGTCGCCATGATCCGCCGTGAAAAGGATTAGCGTCTCGTCGAGCCAGCCACGCTTGCCGAGCATTTCGAGAATGCGTCCGATCTGTTCATCCACGAACGAAACCGACCCGTAGTACGCCTGCCGCGAACGGCGTACCTGTTCCGCGCCAAGGTCGCCATGCCAGATCGTATCGTCCGGCCCGCTGCGTTCGGCATACCGCGTCGCCCATGCGCCGACCACCGCCGCCGGCAGGTCCGCGTCACGGTATCGTTTTAAGAACCGTTCCGGCGGATCGTAGGGACTGTGTGGCCGCGCAAACGAGACTTTCAGGAAAAAAGGTTCCGCGCGATTGTATTCCCGGATAAAACACACCGCCGTGTCGCCTGTCCAACGCGTCGGATGCAGCCGCTCCGGCAGCGCGTATGCGCCCTCCTTGTACGAATTCCAGCCGATGCCGGTCGCATCAGGGTTCAGCCCCGGCGCCTGTGAGGCGAACCAGGCGCGGTAATCGCTTTGAAAATCCGGCGATTCCGCGCGCCCGGATTCGTCGAGTCGCATTTGGTGGAACCCGTGCGGATTGCGTTGGGGATGCCAGTGCATCTTGCCGATTCCGCACGTGTAATAACCGGCCGCCCGCAACGCGGCGGGCATTTCGACGGGATATTTTTCCCCCACCCTCCCATAGCCCAGCAACCCGTTGCGCCACGGGCCAAGGCCTGTCAGCAACGCGGCCCGTGCCGGCGTACAGGTCGGCGTGCAGGAATAGGCGCACGAAAACAGGACGCCTTCACGGGCGATGCTGTCGAGATGCGGCGTCGAAATCGCCCGGTTGCCCGCAGCGCCCACGCAGTCCGATCGAAACTGATCCGCCATGATGAGCAGGATATGCGGCCTATCGCGCGGGATTTTTCGTTTTCCCGCCGCCAACGATATCGCGGCCGCCGACGCGGCCATGAAATCGCGGCGGGTTGGATGCAAGACACGTCCATTATTCACGCTTCTCTTTCCTGTGGGCATAATAAAACACATGCTCCCGGATTCGGCCATCGAGACGATCGTATTCTACGCAATCCGTGGCCCCCGTGGACTTTGGAAACCGATCGGTCAAGAAAACCCGTCACTTGCACGATAAAGCACACTCGGTCCACAACGTCCACCTCGTCCACGGAATAGGCCGGAAGACTTTGGTTTCCATAGTCGAATCCAGAATGAATGCAACTATACCACAGCGTCCGGGAAGGTCAACCGGACAGCCGCCGCAATTCGATGAGGGCCGCTTCCGGGCGGCAGTTATAGCGGACCGGTAATGTGGACGCGCCCAGCCCGGTGGTCGTGAAACCCTGCATGTTTCCGTGACGCCAGGGTCCCGCGGAAAACCGGCGCGGACAACGGGTGTTGAGAAAAAAAGGACCGAGGAACGGCAGGCAGATCTGGCCGCCGTGCGTATGCCCGCAAAGATACAAATCCGCGCCGTGACGTTCCGCACATTTGATGAGTTCCGGCGAGTGCGCGAGCAACACGGCAAACGCGCCGTCCGGCGCCCCGTCGAACGCGGCGGCAATACTCGCGGCGCGAAAATCGTGTGGATCGTCCACGCCGCCTATCCAGATGGCCGCATCGTCCCGTTCGATGGCGAATCCCTCGTTGATCAGCATACGAATACCCATCGCCCGCATCGGATCGACCATGGCGGCGACATCATTGTTGCCGAGGATGCCGGTTATGCCGTGCCGGGCGCGGATCCCCTCCACGATGCGCCCCAAACCGGCATAGACCGCCCGGCATGACGCGCCCTGATTGAACCGAAAATCGCCCGTCAGCACACACAAATCCGCTTCGATTGTTTTGACAAGCGCACACGCCGCCTCGGTCACGTCCAGCCGTGGGTCGAAGTGAAAATCCGAAAGATGCAGGATACGGAATCCATCGAAGGCCGGCGGCAGCGAGGCAAAGGACAGCGCAAGGGTGTGAAGCCGTGGATGCGAGGCATTGCATACGCCACGCCGAAAAAGGCCCAGACCTTTGAGAAATGCCCTTGCCGCCACAACACGCGGGCTGTCCGGATACGGGCGATCCTCGAAAGACCGGCGTTCCTGCCGGGCTTCGCGCGCCAGACGCTTCCGCCACAATTCCCTTCGCGCGCGGTCTGCCTCACGCGAATCGTCTGCTTTGCTGTTCAAAATCAATGCCGGGGTTCTCCTGGCCCAAAGGACGCTGATCCGATGAACAACATCGGCGCACCGACTCCATCCCACACATGGTATGTATCATCTTGGATTCGGCAGTCAAGATCGGGTTCTGCGTTCTACCTTCTGGACGTCGTGGACTTTGTGGACAAAGCGGACTTCACCCGAAGGGGGATTGGTTTTTTGTCCACTTCGTCCACAAAGTCCACGATGTCCACGGCTTTTGCACGGGACTCGGGTTTTGATTGCCGAATCCAGAATGAACGGATCCCTGGATTTGGCAAGGATTATTTACCGATGCAGAACGACGAAAAAATGCGCGCGAGCAGGTCATCCGGCGTGGTTTCGCCGGTTATTTCGCCGATCGCGCGGAGTGCGTCGCGAAGATCGATGCCGATCAATTCGGGCGAATCGCCGAATCGGGCCAGCGTGCGTTCAACCGCCTCGACGGCGCGGCGAAGGCTGTCACGTTGATGGGCGCGGGAAATCAGGCCTTGTTCGGGCGCGACCTGTGCCCCGCCCAGGATCAAGCCGGCCAATCCTTGTTCGAGCGATTCGAGGCCTTCTCCGGTCAAGGCGGAGACCGGCGTCGGCCCATGGAATCCGTCGAAGGCTGGGGGCAGCGCGGCGCAACGCGCAATATCCATTTTATTCAATGCAACCCATACGGGCCGATCGAGGCCGCGCAATTCGCCGGCCAGCGCCACGTCTGCGCCGGTTTCGGGAGACGTGGCGTCCACAACACACAAAACAACGTCTGCGGCCTGCATGGCTTCGCGCGCAATGGACACACCGAGGCGTTCGACCTCGTCGCAGGCGTGGCGCAAGCCCGCCGTGTCAACAAGGCGCACGGGCACGCCCGACAGCGTAATCGTTTCTTCGATTCGGTCGCGTGTGGTGCCGGGCTGCGCGGAGACGATGGCGCGCGCGTCACGCAGCAAGGCGTTGAACAGACTCGATTTTCCGACGTTGGGGCGTCCTGCGATGGCGATACTTGCGCCTTCGCGATACAATCGGCCGGCCTCGGCGGTGCCCAACAGCGCCTGCATACGGGCCCGCGTGTGTTCGATCCGCCGCCGCAGGGATTCGTCGAGCAGTTCCGGCAGATCGTCATCCGGAAAATCCACGGACGCCTCCACGCGGGCAAGCGCATCCGCCAATTCCGCGGCCATGGCATGCAGTTCTTTTGACACCACCCCCGAAGCCGCCGCCGCCGCCGCGCGCAATCCGGCGTTCGTTCGCGCCCGAATGTGATCCGCTACAGCCTCGGCCTGGACTAGATCGATGCGCCCGTTCAAAAACGCGCGCATCGTGAACTCGCCGGGTTGCGCCAAACGCGCCCCTTGCCGCAGCACTTCATCAAGAACCGCCGCGACGGGGCCGGCGCCCCCGTGACAGTTTATTTCCACCACGTCTTCACGCGTGTAACTGCGCGGCCCGCGCATGACGTGAAGCAGCACTTCGTCAATCAATCCGCCCTGTATGTCCCGGACATACCCATGAAACACGCGTTGCGGATCGCGCATTACGTCGCGTCCGGCGGAAGAAACGAAAATCCGCGAAGCGATGGCGACAGCATCAGGACCGCTCAGCCGCACGATACCGATGCCGCCCTCGCCGGGCGGCGTGGATACGGCTGCGATGGTATCTTCGGGACTCTTGAGCATAATACGAACAACCGGTTTGCACGCATGAACGCCATACCGGCATTTCCGCAAACGACCCAACCGAAACGGTCCATTTACCGCCGGTTACGATTCCGGTTGCGCCTCTTCGGAAAACACCGCCGCGGCTTCCGGCTTCGGATCCCGGTTATCCGGACGCGGTCCACGCCGCGGCCGTCTCGAACCGCCGCGCCGCCCGCCGCCGCTGCGTTGGCGCCGTGAACGGTTTTCATCACGGGTTTGATTCTTGGGCTGGATAACGACGCCGCGCGCATCCGAAGCGCCCACGCTGAACGTGCGGATGCCGGGATCGTCCTGCAAGGCCATATGCACGATACGGCGATCCTGCGCGCTCATGGGCTTCATACGGATTTCACGGGAAGTTTCCTTCGCCTTTGCGGCCATCTGCCGCGCCATATCGGCGAGGTTCTGCTTCCGGCGTTCAAGATAATCTTCGATATCCACGACGATGCGCTCGGACTGATCCGCTTCGCTCGACGCAATCATTCGATTGATTAGATACTGAAGCGCTTCGAGGTTGTTGCCCCGGCGGCCGATGAGAATGGCGGAGTCTTCCGCCTGGATATTCAGCCGCGCGCCGCCGTCATCGGTGGCGTTGCCCGTAACGGTGGCCGTAAACCCCATCTTATTGAGAATATCGCGCAATAGCCCCGCGACTTCCTCGCGGCGCTCATCCGAAATCGGCGGCAACGGCTCGCGCGCCGGAGCGGGTTCCACGGGCACGCCGCCGGTCGTATCGGAATTGGGGATCGGGGGTTTGCGCGGCGGTTTTTCGCGGCGTTGCGGCGGTTGCTGCCGGACGGAACCGGGGGACTTGCCGGCCTGTGGCGCCTTGCCGGCCTGCGGAATTTTCTTGCTTCGATTTTCGACTTTTCCCTGGCGCTGGCGCGCGCCCCGATCGGAATGCGGCGCCCGTGGCCCTGCCGGTGCGGCCGGTTTCTCGTCACGAGCCGGACGATCTTCCCGGGACTTACGTTCCTCGTGATGTTCACGGCGCTCCGAACGGCGCGGCTCCGGTCCCGGCGTCTCGGTGGTCAGGCGCACGCGCACATCGCGCGCGCCGAAGCCGAAGAGCCCCTTGCTGCCTTCGTCGAGGATTTCAATCTCGACCTCGTGAAGTTCCACCCCAAGCGCATCGAGCGCTTTCTTGATGGCTTCCTGCCTTGTTTTCGCGCTAGATTCGACGGATCTCATTCTGTTCCTTTCTTCCGATCCGGGCTTTCGGCATCACGGGCCGGCCCGGTGTTGCGGCCGCACACCTTCGGTGATCAGCGATTCTTGCCGTCGGCGTTTTCGCCCCTCGCCGGCTTGCGTTTTTTCTCCTGCTTCATTTCCTTCGCAAATTGGCGCTTCTTCGCCTGAGCGGCGGTATAGAAATGCTGTTTCTTCGGCGCGGCCTTCTTGGTTTTCAATTCGACTTCGCCCACATGGGTAAATTTCTGCTGGACCATGCCCAGCACGGTACTGGTGAAAATATACAGATTCAGCCCAGAGGCCATGTTGTAACAAATGAACGTGAAGAACACCGGCATGATGTTCATGATGATCTTCTGCTGCGGATTTTGCATCGCGCCGCCGACCGGCATCATCTTCTGGTTGAGCAGCATCGAGGCGCCCATCAGAAACGGCAGCAGGTTGAAGTGCTCGAACATGCCAATCAACGGCAGCCCGTGCAACGCGGCAATATGAAACATCCGGTCCGGCTGGGAGAGGTCCGTTATCCACCCGAAAAACGGCGCGCCGCGCAATTCATAGGCGCACCACAGCATCCGGTACAGTGCAATGAACACCGGCATCTGGAGAAGCATCGGCAGGCATCCGCCGACCGGGTTTACGCCGCGTTCCCGGTAGAGTTCCATCATTTTTTTGTTGAGTTCCTGCGGATCGTTGCCGTATTTCGCCTTGAGTTCCTCCATCTCGGGGCCGAGCATCTGCATCTTCTTCATGCTTTTCATGCTCTTGAGTGTCAGGGGGTACATGGCGAGGCGGACGAGAATGGTCAGCACGATGACCGCCACCCCGTAATTGGGGATGATCGCATAGGACCAGTTCATGATCTTCAGGAGCAGTTTGGCGAACTTGTCCATGAAATCCCAAGTCGGGCTAAAAAACCGCAACACGCCCGGAAGCGTGTCCCAGCCCTGCGCCAGCATCCGCTGTTCGCTGGGTCCCAGGTACGCAAGCACGGCATGGGACTGTACGCCGCCGGGCGGCGTTTCGAAGCGAGGAACCGAATACCCGACGCGGAACCGTTTCGGATCACCGGTGGCTTCGGCGATCGCTCCCTCGAATTCCGGCTTGAACGCCACGATGAAATAGGCGCTTTTTATGGCAATCCATTCGGATCCATGCACCACCTTGCGGAAGGGATCCGAACCGTCCGGTGTCATGTTCGCCGTGGGAAGTTCCGAAACGCGTCCGTCCAGCCGCCATACAAACGCCTGCTTGACTCCCATCATCTGTTCATCGCCGGAACTGACGTTGGGACCCCAATTCAGGAAATAGGCGGGTGTCTGATCCATCCCGATCACCTGCGGAACCGGTTCGAGGTTTTGATACTCAACCTGCGCGCGCAACAAATGCTTCGCGCCCTCGAACGAAAATCGCTTGCGGATGACCGCTTTGCCGGGAATGGTCAAGGAAAACGTGACGGCCGCGCCGGACGGATCCGGTTCGGCCTCGAAGCGCCGGCGGTCCAATTCCTCACCCAGGCCCGGATCGGAAAAGCGCAGGCCAAACGGGTACACCGCCTCGGTATCCGGTGTGCCGGGTTCTTCCGGCACCAGTTGCACCGAATCGCGCCCGCCCTTGCCCAAAATGATTTTCGCCTTCTTGAGGCGCGCGCCGATGCGGGTAAACGTCAGGTCCAGGTATTCATCGGCCAGATGGATTTCTTCTGCGGCGGGATCGGCAATTTCCGGAATTTCGGGCAAGCCCGGCCATAAATCCTTGGGTGGTTCGGCGGTTTTTTTCTCTTGGGGGGAAGTTTCCGCGGAATTTTCCCGCAAGGTTTGGGCCGTCTGCGGTGCCGGTGCGGTTTTGCGTTCCCGGGGGGGCGGCACAAACCACTTGAACCACGCCACGAACAAAAGCGTCATCAGGACGACCGCAATCAGTTGATTGCGCATCATCTCTTTATCGCGATTCTCATCCAATCTCCGAAACTCCCGGGAAACCGGATGAACCTGTCGTACTATCCGAGACGGCGCCGCTCCGGCACCGGATCGAAACCACCGTTGCAAAACGGCTGGCACCGTAACAGACGCCACAGGGCCAAACCCATGCCCACGATAACGCCGCGCGTGCGTATCGCGTCTATGGCGTACTGCGAACAGGTCGGGGTGAAGCGGCAGTTGTTGCCGAGATACGGAGACACACACTGCTGGTACAGGCGAATCATGGCGACGAGGAGTTTACCCACGCAGCACGTCTCCTTTTCGCAGAAGCCGGCAAAGCGCCTCGGCGCATTCGCCGTATCGCATGCGGGCCGCCGCCTGCCGTGCCACCACCACCAAGTGGACATCATCGGCGAGGCTTGGGCGATGCAGGCGATAGGCTTCCCGGATATACCGTTTCACGCGGTTGCGCACCACCGCGCCGCCAACCCGCCGCGAAACGACGCATCCCAGCTTCCGTCCCTGACCCGTCTGCCGGACCACGTAGCAAACGAACGCGCCGCATACCAGTTTCTCCCCTTGTTGAAATGCGCGCTCGAATTCGGCGCTTTGGAGAATGCGTTCGCTTCGTGGAAACGTGAAGTCGCCCGGCACAACAGGCTCATCTTGTCCTATGTTGGCCTGCCTTCTGGCTTGCGCCAGGCAGGCGTGCTTATGCCGACAAGCGCTTGCGGCCCTTTTGCCGCCGGCGCCGGATTACATTGCGCCCGCCGACCGTCGCCATGCGCGACAAGAAACCATGGTCGCGTTTGCGCTTGAGGTTGGACGGTTGAAAAGTCCTTTTCACAACTCTCTCCTTGAACTAACAGCCTGAATGCGCCGGTGCGCCGGTTTTGTCGCACCGGCCGGCGGACTGCATTGATTTCCACGCAATTGGCCCGTATGAATCTTTACAAACACTGAAATTGTAGCATTTCCCCGAATGAGGTTTCAAACTGATTTCGGCAACCGGTTTCGGCACACGAACAATCGGATGGGTTCAACACTCCCCGCATTTACGCCATGGCCGCCCGGCGAATTTTACCCTGGATTCGGCAGCCAAGATTCGGATTCTATATTCAAACTTCTGGACGTTGTGGACTTTGTGGACACAATTGACTTCACCCGAAGGGAAGTGGTTTTCTTGTTCACATCGTACACAAGGTCCACGATTTCCACTACTTGCGCACAGGATTCAGGTTGCAATTGCCGAATTCCGGTTTACCGGGGAAAAGGCCGCGATCCCGTTTGCAAAAAATCACGGAAGGGGGCATACTGCCTGCATATTTCGGGTTGCGGATGACGTTTCGGGCGGTTTGAACAAGGCGGTCGTATGGTGCGTGTTTTACATAGCGCGGCAATGGCATGGGGCATCCCCGGATTTGCGCTGCAACTGTACGGCCTCTATGCCGGCGATCCTGTATTCGCCGGCGGCGGCGCCCTTCTGCTCGTCGCCGGATTGATGTGTTTCAGCCGGGCCAAAGGATATTCGACGGTGTGGGGTCTTTGGGGATTGGTTCCAGTCATGGGACCCCTGATGGTTCTCCTTCAACCGCACAACGCGGGGACTTCCCTCGAAGAAACCATTGATCGGCTGTTGATCGAAAAAGATTCCCGTATTCACACCACCAACCGCCGGGACCTGAAACCGATGATCGGCGGCTGGCCGTTGTTGGCCCTTATGACACCGATCGGCGTGCTGCTGATAGTGTTCTGCGGGGGAATTTCCGACACCGCCGCACCCGTTTCGGAAACTTCGATTGCCGTACAAACGCCGGAACCCCCAGCGGCGTCCCCGGCGCCCGTGTCCACACCCAGCCCGGCGCCGGAACCGCCGCCCGCTCCACCCGAAACACCGCTACCCGTTGCGCCGGAAAAGCCGAAATCGGTTATGGAAAAATACGACGCGCTGAAACCGGGCATGACCTACGAGGAAATCCGTTCCATCATCGGAAGCGACGCGACGCTGATTTCGGGATTGTTGCCGTCGGACGCCATCGTCAAATGGCGCAATGCCGACAAGTCGTATTTTGCGGCCCGGTTTCGCGGCGGACGTCTCGACCGTCTTACCCGTCTTGTCATGCCGCCGCTTGAAAAGAAAAACGAGGAAATACTGGCCGAACTTGCGCCGGCCAGGGAAGCCAAATCCACAGCGCAAATGCCGTCCGAACGGATACAAACGATCCCGGAACCGGCCCCTGAATCATCCGAAGCGGCGGATACATCGAGTCGGTTACCGGAACCCACCGAAACACCCCATTCAGGAGCCGAAATAGACACCGTTGGCAAAACGGCCGGTGTTTCTGCCCCCAAAAAGGCCGTGTTTCGCGTGGGCGATAAAGCCCGCCCGACCACGCGTGTGCGCAAGGCGCGTCTTCCAAAATATTCGCAGCAAATCGGACACGGCCCGCACGATGTGCATATTATCAATCCCTACGCTTACGATCTAAACGTGGGCTTGCGTGGCCAAGGCCGGCGCGGCAAGGATCTGGAGGTGCCGGCGGCGGGCGAAGTATCGCTTTATTTGCCGAACGGCGCATACGATGTCTATTACACGAGCGATCCCCATCCCGAAGCGTTGAAGCACGCCGGCTCCTTCGTCGTTGACAGTCCGCCCGACGCCATCGTTATCGTTCTGCGATAGCCGTCCCCGTACACCGAACCCCGGCGATGTGCATCCGACATCCGCAGCGAGTTTGACTTCGGAACGGACGTTTGCTATTCTTCCTCTTCGTGCCTCGTGAAACAAGGGCGCGGGCGCTGTCGCGCAACAGTAAATCCGGAGGATAGCAAGGTGAAAACGTATGTCCCCAAGCAGGGGGAATTTGAGAAAAAGTGGCATTTGATAGATGCCGAGGGCCAAGTGCTGGGCCGGGTGGCGGTGGAAGCCGCGCGGTTGATCCGGGGCAAGCATAAGCCGAATTTTACGCCGCATATGGATTGCGGCGATTATGTGATTATCATCAATGCCGAGAAGGCGATCGTGACGGGCAAAAAGGCGGACCAGAAGAAATATTTCTCGCATTCGGGGTATTTCGGCGGCCTTTCCGAGACTTCCTACAAGGAAATGCTGGCCAAGCACCCGGCGCGGGCGATGCTCGCGGCGGTGCAGGGCATGTTGCCGCACAACCGGCTGGGCCGGAAACTGGCCAAACATGTCCGTGTTTACGCGGGTCCGGATCATCGCCAGGAAGCACAAACGCCCCAGGCGTATGCGCTGGGCAAATAAACACGGGAGTAAAGAAACGTGACAGACACAGCGGGAGAAGTGGTGGCGGTCGGACGCCGCAAGGCGGCGAGTGCGCGCGTGCGCATTGCGCCCGGCACGGGCAAGATTATGGTCAATGGACGGGCCATCGAAGCCTATATGGCGCGCGAGGTGCTCGTCATGATGGCGAAACAGCCGCTTGAAGTGACCGGAAACGAAGACAAATACGACGTCCGGGCCATTTGCGAAGGCGGCGGTTTGGCGGGCCAAGCCGGCGCGTTGCGCTTGGGCATTGCGCGCGCGTTGACGAAACTGAGCGAAGAACACCGCGCGCCGCTACGGCGCGCAGGCCTCCTGACACGCGACGCGCGCGAAGTCGAACGCAAGAAATACGGACGTCCCGGCGCGCGCAAGCGTTTCCAGTTCTCGAAGCGTTAGGCCATACCGTTTTTTGGGGTCGAAAGGCATTCCCGTCAAAAGGAATGCCTTTCGTGTTTTTTTATACGCTTCGTTCGAGCAGATCGCACTCGTCCAGCGTCCGCGCTTCGGGATTGAGGCGGTAGGACTTGATCTCGAACGCGCCCATCGTGATTTCCCGCGAAAAATCCAGGGCGGGAAAAGCCAGCCGGAAGGTCCGCGCATGGCCGGACGGTTCGAAGAGCCGCACGATATAATCTTCGGATTGTTCCGCCTGCTTGAAGGCCGCCAATTGCACGATGCCGTCTTCGATTTCGATCAGGGGCATGGGCGCCTGGCCCATACCGGAAGGATTGAACGACAAGGCGAACGGGCGTTCGTTCAAGACCAGCGCCTCGCGATCCACCGCGTCCATGCGCTCCGTCTTACCTCCGAAATTGAGCCAGAACCTGAACAGGCGCTCGCCCTGATCGATGCGCGGCGAATAGCGATCCTGCCGGACCAGCGGCCGGTCGCCGATCGGATGCGCCGAATACGCCGGGCCGCGCAACAGACTGATCCGCAATTCGCCGTGCGCGAAGTCGGAACCGTATGTACCCGCATTGATGCACGTCATGGCGAGATTGTCTTCCTCCGACGCGACGGCGGTCCATTTCTGCGCGACGCATTCGCGGCCGGTCGTTGGGAATTCCTGCACGCCGTAGGCGACTTGGCCGAAATATTTGGGGTCTTTGAGCAGGGCCGGCACGGCGAGTTTCAGCATTTTGCTTTTTTCGTTCCAATGGACGCGCAACGCAATCTCCACTTCCGTGCCGCGTTTCGGCAGTTTGTAATGGAGAATGGCGAATGAATTTTCATAACGGAACAGCGCCTCGATGACCGTCCGCACCTCGCCGTCTTCGATCACGCGAACCGATTCGAGGATTGTTTGGGTCACGCCGGAAAACCGCGTTCCTTCCCCGCGATCCATCAACTCGAACACGCCGAGGACGTTCCGGAAACTCTGATAGCGCGTTTCCCAGGGATCCTCGTTGTCCGCGAGAACCAGGAGTTTGAACGCGCCTTCTTTCAGAAACGGTTTGCCCTTCGCCACAAAACGGTCAATCCAGCCGGTCGCGCAATTGATTTCGACATCGAGATCGTCCGTTCGGAAAGACAGACGTCCGTCCGCGGGCTTCAATGCCGGCTTCGGGCGTTCGCGAAGCACTTCGAGCGCGCAGTCGAACCGGTTCATCTGGAACGGCGCGAGATCCGCCGTGAATACCGCGCGTTTGCGCCAGTCGAGATTCAGGTTGCCCAACTCCTGCTCGCACTGGCTGGGAATGCGCGCGCCGTTCTGCTGGACGATCGGGATCGTGAACTGTTCGCCCCATTGAAAGTCCGGCAACTGAAACTCGCACTCGATGGTTGTCCGCACGGGGAACGGATGCGGATTGAACACGAGGATTGGAATCTCGCCCGATTTCGGTTTCGGCTGGCCGCCGGCCAGTGCGAAGAAGGCCCGCGCGCGCACGCGCGTCAGCAATTCCTGGCCGTGATCCATGAGCCGCAGGCCATTGTCCTCGACCGGCTGGACCGACGAACCGGGCAGGATGTCGTGGAATTCCGCCACGAGCAGGTCGCGCAACGCCTCCTGCAATTCTTCCTTTGGATATTTCATCAGGCCTTGAATCGCGGCCGCCGACGCCATCTTCTCGCATTGGTACAACGTGTTTTCGAGCAGGCGGTGTTTCTGCTTGATGCGCACCTGCGACGTGTAGCATCCCGGCCCCCACGGATTGATCTCATTTTCGAAACGCGGAAGTTCAACGCCGCTTTCGCGCAATTCCCGGAAATAATTTTCCGGCGTCGAATGCAGGATGTCGTATTCGCCGCATTCCTTCCTGAGTTGCGCGAGCCGTTCGATGTCCACACGCGACGGTCCGCCGCCATGATTTCCGACGCCCCACAACACAAGCCCCGGCGTTTTGCCCGGATGCTCCTTCATCCACCGCTCGGCCTTTTCGCGGGCTTGGCCGAGCGGCTGGTTGTAGAACATCGAAGCGCGATGCCCCGTCACTTCCGACCCATCGAAACCCACCCAGGTGAAATCGTCCGACGGCAGCGCGCAATCGTTTTGAAACGGACGGCAAAACAGATAGGAGTCATATCCCGATTTTTTTAGAATTTGAACGAGTCCCCGGTTGTGTCCGAACGGATCGAAATTGATCGCCGTCGTGGGTTCGACGCCGAATTTTTCCCGGAAATACGCTTTGCCGATCAGGATTTGCCGCACGAATGATTCCCCGCTGGGCATATTGCAGTCGGGTTGAAGGTACCAGCCGCCCATGATATGCCAGCGCCCCGCCGCGACTAATTTTTGAATCCGCGCGAAAAGCGCCGGTTCATATTCCTCAACATACCGGTAAAGCGTCACCTCGTTGTGATTGAAGACGAAATCCTCATTTTCATCGCACAAATCCGCCGCCGTGCGGAAAGTTGAAAGCGCCTCCGCCGCGCCCTCTTCCCACTCCCATAGCCAAACGGGATCCAAATGGGCATTGCAGATCAAATGCAACCGGTTCATGTCGTGCTCCTCCTTCGCCGCGTTTTCCGCGTTTCGTCGCCGATGCACGAGTATAACGCGCACGCCGCCATACGGCAAAGGTCTGAACCACAAACCGAAAAAAAGGGTAAACGCCCCAATAATCGCTTACCGGCTTGTCGTCTTTATCGCCCTTTTCGTCCTCGTCCCCGCCTTCATCCTCATCGTTATCCTCGTCACTATCAAAATCTCTTTTGATGGCGATAGTATCGAAATGCCGTTTGCCCTTTTACTACCGGAAGGAATGTGCTTGAGAACAACGGATTCCCGGGTGTTTTCGCGGGGCTTGGAGCGAAGTGGACAGGCCGCAGTCCATGTGTGTAGACTGGCCTGCGGAACGCATGGAGGGACACGATCATGGCGGCGCAAACAAATCGGCGGGGATTTTTGAAGGCTAGCACGGCGGCGGCGCTGGGCACGGCGGTTTCGGGTATGGCGTTCGGACAAGGCGCGCCGGAATCGAATCGTGCTTTGCGCGTCGGGGTGATCGGAGTCGGCGGGCGGGGGACGGGCCTGCTGGGTATCCTGATCGGCCGGAAAGACGTGGCCGTGCCCGCCGTGTGCGACATCAACGAGGCCAATCTGAACCGCGCCCTCGGCATGGTGGAAAAAGCCGGCCAGCCGAAACCCGAAGGGTACGGTTCCGGAGACGAGGTCTACAAGCAATTGATGGAGCGATCGGATCTCGACGCGGTGATTATCGCCACGCCGTGGAATTGGCACACGCCGATGGCGGTGTATGGCATGAAATGCGGGAAATACGTGGGTGTTGAAGTGCCCGCGGCCATGTCCTTCGAGGAGTGCTGGGCTTTGGTCAACACGCACGAGGAGACGAAAGTCCCCTGCATGATGCTCGAAAACTGGAGTTTTCGGAGAGACAACCTTGCCGTGTTGCGGATGATTCGCGAGGGAATCCTTGGCGAGATCGTCCATTGCCATTGTGCGCATTCGCACGATTGCATTGACCACTGGTTTTTTGACCCGCAGGGTAATATCCGCTGGGGCGGCGAATTTCTGATCCGTTACAACCGCGATCAATATCCGACGCACAGCATGGGGCCGGTCCTGAGTTGGATGAATATCAACTGTGGCGACGCCTTCGCGACGGCCACCTCGACCGCCACCGACTCGCGCGCCATCAACGCCTATTTCGCGCGCAAGTTCGGCCCGGATCACCCGAACGCGAAACGCCAATACCGGCAGGGCGACATCGTGACAACCGTGGTGCGGACGCATCGGGGCAAGTCCATCGTGATCAACTACGACATGCAGTTGCCGCGCCCGTACGACAACCGATGGATGATCCAGGGCACACTGGGTCTCTACGATGAGGATAAAGCCTCCGTTTACATTGTGGACCGGAGTCCGAAGTATCACGAGTGGGAGCCGTTCGCGCCGTACCAGGAACAGTACGAGCACCCGTGGTGGAAGGCGATGATCGGCGATTCCGCCGAGCGTAGCCACGGCGGCACGGACGACCTCGAACTGGCGCAATTCCTCGACGCCGTCCGAAACCGAACCCAGACGCCCATTGATGTGTACGATTCGGTTACGATGTGTTCCATCATCGCGCTGTCCGAGCGATCGATTGCGCAGGGTGGCGCGCCGGTCGAATGCCCGGACTTCACGCGCGGCAAATGGAAGACACAGGCGCCGCGGTTTGCGCTGGCGTAGATTTCAACCTGCGACACCGTTGCGCGAACGATTCATTCGCGAACACTGATCGAACCAACAGACAGGACAGTATGCGAATCTCTTACGAAGCAAAGTCGGATGTGTTGCATTTCGTGTTTGCGGACACGGGCGTCTACTCGCACGAAACCGAGGGCGGCATTCGGGCCGAGTACGATTCCGAGGGACGGCTGGCCGCCGTTCACGTGCCCAACGCCATGGCGACCGCATCGGGAACGGACATTTTCCGGCAACTCGTATTCGACGGGATAGATCCTTTTACGGAGGATCACCCGCTAATCCTCGTCCCCCGCCTGTTCAAAGACGTGCAGTCCCTCGAATAGCCTTCCGCAATTCGATCGCGGCCGCGCGCACGTCCGGCGCTTCCGTCACGGCCGTCACGACGGCGACATGCCGCGCGCCGCGCGCGGTTACCTCGCCGATGTTGTGCGCCTTGATGCCGCCCATACAGGTAAAAGGGATATGCAGGCGCGGCGCAATGGCGGAAATGAGATCAGGGCCGACCGCCCCCGTAGGAACGGTTTTGGTCTGTGTGGCGAAAATGGGGCCGATATTGACATAACTGGCCCCGGCGTCCTGGGCCGCGAGCGCCTCGACGGGATTGTGCGACGAGGCGCCAATAATCAATTCAGGCGCAATCCGGCGCGCCGCCGCAACCGGCAAATCGCTTTGGCCCAGATGAACGCCGTCCGCGCCCACAGCCAGCGCCACGTCCACTCGGTCATCCACGATCAACAACGCCTTGCCTTCGGGTATCCGCGCGCGGAACGACTCCGCCCGGCGAAACAGTTCGGCGTCTTCCCGATCTTTCTCGCGGAACTGAATCAACCGCACACCGGCATCGAGCACGGCGTCGAGCACTTCGATCGCGCTCCTGCCGCCACAGAACGATTCGGTAATGACGACGTACAAATCGCCCGCGCCGAAAAGAGCCATGCGCCCGGCGCGCGTCATCAACCGCCTCCCACAAACCGCACCAATTCCAGCGCGTCGCCCTCGTTCAATAACAGTTCCGGAAAACGGGGCCTTTCCAGCACGGCGCCGTTGTATTCAACAACCGTAGACTCGGGCTTCAGGCCAAGCGACGACAACAAGTCCAGAAGCGGCATACGATCGGCAACCGTTCGGGCTGCCCCATTCACGATGATTTGCATCAGGAAACCTCCTGTTGGATTCTCTCGTCTATTGTAGGCAAAGGGCTTTTTTGCTTCAACGGTCCCTACGGAAAATGCACGCGGGGTTGATCCCGCGGAATCGCATGCGGTCTAATCGTATTCGCGTGCGAAATGAAAGGCGCTATCCAATGAAGAGGTATCTGCTTGTGTCGGTTTTACTGGCGGGGATGACGATCGGTCCGGTTGTTTCGGCGGAACCGGAGTTACAGGCCGGATTTTCCATGGAAACCGTCAATCCGCCCGAAGGCGTGTTTCTGGCGGGATACGAATATAACCGCAAATGCACCGGCGTCCACGACGATCTTTTCGCAAAAGCCGCCTTGTTCTTTGACGGCAAAGAAGCCGTGGCCCTGGTCGTCATTGACGCCATCAGCATCCAATACGACACGGCCAAGGCGATTCGCGAGGCCGCCGCCCGGCAAACCACGGGCATCCCGCTTACGCCCGAACGCGTCATCGTCCAGGCCACCCATACCCATTGCGCGCCGGATACGATCGGCATCTATGGCGCCGACGAAATTCACTGCGGACGCGACGACGCCTACATGGCCCGGCTCGTCGAAACGGCGGCCGGACAGGTTGCGTCCGCGGCCAAGGCGCTGCGGCCGGCGCGGCTCGCCTATGCGGAAACCGAATGCAAGGGATGGGTGGACAACGACAGTGAACCGGATATTCTCGACAGTTCCGTCACGATTCTCCTCGTGAACGACGCAGAGGGTAAACCGTTGGCGACGCTGACCCACTTCGCATGCCACCCGACCGTCCTCGAGAGCGAGACGCTTGCCGGCAGCGACTGGGTCGGATACTTCTACAAGGCCATGGGCTCACGGCCCGGCATCCACCTGTTCCTGCAAGGAGCCATCGGCTGCTGGATACAGCCGAAAACGCCGGAACGGTCCTATTCCCTTGCGCAACGCTACGGCGAGAATCTCGCCGCCAAGGTGCTCGAAGCCGTCAAGCATCCGGCGCCGATCACGGGATCGGCGATCCGGTTTGCAAATGCGGTCGTACGTGTGCCCGTCGAAAATCCAAAATTCCAGTTGATGAGCGCCTTGGGGCTGGTATCGCGTCCCTTCACGGAAACGGTCGAAACGGAAGTGGCATGGTTCTCGGTGGGACCGGCGCAATTTGCCACGCACTTCGGCGAAACCGCGCCTGAATACGGATTCCAAACCAAGGAACGCATGAAATCGAAACCAAAATTCGTTCTTGGCTTGGGATTGGATCATCTCGGCTACATTTGCCCGGAACGTTATTTTGGCGACTCGAAAATCCCTCACGCGAACTATCTGACCAGCATGTCGCCGGGACCGAAAGCCGGTCCGGCCATGATGGAAGCGTTGCAACGCATCATTCCTTGAAAACGTGAATGAAGGGTTGTAACTTCCGGCGGATCCAAACACAGGACAGGATTGGGCGCTTCGGGCAAACACATCCAAATTCCGGGCCAATCACCCGCTTGCCGCTCTCGTAAATCGTGCCCGCGCCCATAATCGTAATCGAAGAAATCGGGCGCGATTGTTCGATTTGTATGCCGCCGCCCGAGCGCTCTGCCTGTAGGAGGTCCCATCATAGGATTCCGCCTTTCCATATTGGGGCATTGTGCGTCGTAAGGCTGTGGACATCGTGGACCTTGTGGACGAAATGGACAAGAAAATCAATCCCCTTGCGGGTGAAGTCCACTGGGTCCACAATGTCCATCTCGTCCATGGTTTGGTCGAAAGAGCCGCGTTCAACTGCCGATTTTAGGATGATAAATACGGCATAAACACGAAGACGGATCGGCGCACTTTGCGCTCGGGAAATCCTGTTTTTCAGCGCCATTTGATGCGTTATTCGCCATATTGACGGGTTGGCGTTGGGTGTGTATGATAAAGCGGTCTTGACATGGCGGCATGTGCAGTATGGTTCGAACATAATAGGGGTGCGGATCCATGCAGGAAGTCGTGTTGGGTTTGGGCCGGCAGAAAAGCCTGCGGCCGGTTGTGGCGATGGCGGAAGCCCAGCTTCGCAAGACGCAGGGTGTCCCACGCAAGCTCGTTGTGCGTTCGGATACAGTCGAGGTCACCGCGGAGCGCAGCGATTTCAAGGGCGAATTCGAAACCTTTGCCTTTTCCGCGCGCGTCTCGCGCAGTGTGGCCAACACCCTACGCACGATTGCGCTCGAATATTCCGACGCCTGCTCGCTTGAAGAAGAGAGCGGTATCCATATCATCCATTGCCCTTCGGTGGGCAATCCCTTTTCCCCCCGATCGCTCGAAGCGGTGGACAAGTTGTCGGGCGCGATTCCGCTGCCGGAGACGTGGCGCGTTTCCGGCGACAACTACCGCATAGACATGATTAGTTCGGAACTGTTGTTCCAGGCTCTGTTGCAATACAAGGCGAGCGACGTCCATCTGTCGCCGGGTGAAACCCCGGTATTCCGGGTAGACGGTTCGACGCTGCGATCGGAACTTATCGGAGTGCTTTCAAGCGCTCAGATTTACGCGTTGATCCGGCAGTTGGCGTCGGATATCTACTGGCGGGAATTCGAGGAATACAAACAGACGAGTTTCAGTTTCCACCAGGTGGGGCTGGGCTATGCGCGCGTGTCGGCGTTCATGAAAACGGGAGCTCCGCACTGCACGCTGCGTTTTCTGCCGGAAAATATTCCTTCGTTTGAAGATCTGAACATTCCGAAAGAGACCATGGTCAAACTGGCGCAGTTGCATCACGGACTGGTGCTGATTACCGGCATGACGGGATCGGGAAAGACCACCACCGCCGCCGCGCTCGTGGACTGGATCAACTCCACGGCCACGGACCATATTATCACCATCGAAAATCCCATCGAATACGTGCACACCAACAAGAAGTCCATCGTTTCCCAGCGTAATCTGGGTTCGGATGTCAATTCCTTCGGTGAGGCGGTGCGCGGCGCGCTGCGGCACGATCCCGATGTCATCGTCATCGGCGAAATGCGCGACCCGGACACTATCCGTTCGGCCATCAACGCCGCGGCCACCGGCCACCTCGTCATTAGCACGCTGCACTCAAACACGGCCTACGAGGTGGTCAACCGCATCGTCAGTTTTTTCGATCCGATCGAGCGCGATCTGGTCCGGCTGCAACTGCGCGACTGCACACGCTGTGTCATTTGCCAGCGGCTGGTTCCAAAGGTCGGCGGCGGCCGCATTCCCGCTCTCGAAATCTTGTTCAACGACATCAAGCCAATCAACGACGGCATCTGCGAGGGCGACACCGATGGCATTCGCATCGGCATGCAGCAAACCGTTTCGCATTCGTTTCTATTCGAAGATTATCTGCTCAAATTGTACAAGGCCGGCAAAATCGATCTTGAGCATGCGCGAGTCTATTCGACGGACGAAAGCGTGCTGGATCAGATGATCATGGGAACCTATTCGGTTCCCCGCCTGGACAGCCTCAAGGAATTGCGCCACGCGGGACGCGGTTGATCCCACCCGAAACCGGCAGGAGTATCAATGAGCCGCGGCGGGAATGGATCGGTTGTCCGTAGCCGGCTTTTCATGTGGCGCGGAAGCCGCCTGCGCCCGGCGGCGGGCCTGCAATTGCCGCGCATAGTCTTCAATGGCCGCCGAGCGCGCCACGACCACCAGCGCCATCAGCAGCCAGTACGGCTCCATGATGCGCACAATCAAAAACGAGATCGTGCCGAACGAGTGCGCAACCAGTCCGGCCGTCGCCGAGGCCATGCCGAGGCCCAGTCCCCGGGCCATCCAGCCACGCGACCACCGGTAGGTTTCCCGGCAGGTCCGGAAGAGACGCCACTGAAGAAAGAGGAACGCGGCCAGGCCGATTAGGCCTGTTTCCATGATTACACGGGCATATTGCGAGTCGAGAATTTTGCCCCAGCCCACGCCGCCGCCGAACCAGGGCGCAACGCGCAGAATGAACTTCACCTTTTCCCAGACATAGATGCGTTCGTAGGTGGACTTGTCCACTTGCAGTCCGGTCGGCCTGCCCGCGATGACGATCGGCTCGCCCTCGCCGCGCTGGAATGTATAGTTCACGCGTTCCTTGACCGCTTCGGGCATGATGACGGGCGAAAGCGTCAGCGTGATCACCACGGCGGCGAGTATGTACCATTTGCGCCCCATCACGCCCAGGGCCATAAAGGCCACCAGCGCTCCGAAATACGACGCCCGCGACAGCGTGAGCAGAAACGGCAGGAACGCTGACATCACCAGCGCCAGAAACAAGGCCCGCTGCCGCCAATAGGGCGCCTGGGTCATTAGGCCGAGCGCCACGCACATAACAACGATCAGATAACCGCCCATGGTATTGGGTTCGGGACCTTGCGGCTGGAAAGGCGTCCCGATACGCTCTCCGGGTTCCGCCGTGAGCAGCGCATATAGGGATAAAAACGCGGCCACCGCGAAAAACAGCGTCAGTTGGCGCCGCACGTCCCGCAGGGTATTGAGGGCGTTGGCCGTCAGCAAAAACACCATGTAGTATTCCGCCATCTTCACGATGACGAAAAAGGCGTTGCGGCGGTCCCATGCGCCCAGATTGGCGCGAACCGCCAATAGCGTGGCCATGATGCACACCATGTAGTGGAGCACGATGGGCCCGTTGAGCGGATTGGGCCGCCAGAACGCGCCGCGTCCGTCGAACGCAGTCTTGACCAGCACGCCGAAGAAGATGACGATAATCAGGATGTCGTCGTAACGAATGTTCAGCGCGTGTTCGGAGGTCGCCTTGCCGGCCAAATCAATCTCCGGCGCCATCAGCATGACCACGACCAGAATGGCCACGCCCAGATCCACCCGCACCACCGTGGCGCCGAACGCGATCATGGTTACCGCCAAGGCGACGGTCAGGGCGTAATGCTGGAAGCGCAAATGGACCAGCAGCAGCGCCATCGCGCAGAAGGCCATGAACGCCGCGAGAAACGGCGCTTCGATGCGGCTTTCGGCGACTTCGCCGCGTCCAATCCCGCGCTCGGCATTTCCAAAGAGCACGGCAGGCTACCTTATATGAGCGGGACGATGTGCTTGGCGGGCATCCATCGCGCCGATCCCCGTTCCGCACCGGCCCTTGCCGTCCATCGCATCCACCCTGTCCATCGCGCTAGAAATGGAACCAGCGGCGCTGGCCTTTTCCACCATCTTCATAATAGTAGTAGTAATAGTAGTAATGTCGCCTGCTGGCTTCGAGCCCGTTGAGCACGGCGCCGGCCACATAGGCATTGGCCGCCTGCAGCAGTTTGTAGGCGCGTTGCACAGTTTCGCGGCGCGGATTGTTGACGGAGATGACCACGAGAACCGCGTCCACATGCGTCGCCAGCAGGACGGGATCCGTCACGACGAGGATGGACGGCGCATCGCAAACGACCAAGTCGAATTCATCCTTGAGTAAGGCCATCAGGCGCTGCATGCGATCGGAAGCGATCAATTCGGAGGGATTCGGCGGCACGCGTCCGCTGGATACGATGAACAGATTTTCCATGCGCGTCGGACGTATCGCGGAATGAACGTCCAAGCCCTCGCGCAGGACATCCGCCAATCCCGGGCCGCGCTCGACCTTGAGCACGCGGTGGACGTTTGGGCGGCGCAGGTCTGTGTCAATCAGCAGCACGCGAATGCCGCGGTCGGCCATCGTGACCGCCAAGTTGACCGCGGTAGTCGTTTTGCCTTCGCCCGGCACCGCGCTCGTCACCATGATGGTTTTCGGTTTGCGCTGGAGCGTGGCGAATTGGAAGTTCGTACGCAAGGCCCGGTACGCCTCGGAAATGGGGGATTTCGGATCGTGCTGCGTGACGATGCAGGCGTCAATCTGGTCTTCGCTCGTCGCCGCGACATAGGTTCCGCGCTTGCGCCGCCCGCCCCGCGGCTTGCCGAACCGCATCTTCGGGATGGTGCCCAACACTTCCAGGCCGACATAGTTGACGACGTCATCAATGCCGCGGATCGAGGTGTCCATGATTTCCATCATGACGGCCAGGCCGAAGCCGATGACGAATCCGACCAGGGCGCCGATGACGAAATTCATCCACCATTGCGTGCGTGCGCGCCCGTAAGGCAGCGCGGAAGCCTCGACGGCCTCGTAACGCTCGACCTGTCCGGCGTCGCGGCTCAACGCCGTGCGGATGTCGAATTCTTTTTCTCGGAGCTTGTTGAATTGTTCGCGAAGCCGCTGGGATTCCTTGGCCAGCCGCTCATATTCGAGGTTTTTGTTGGCCAATTCAGGGATCTGCGGCACTAGTTCTTCAAGCATGCGCTGCAGCGCCGACATGCGGATTTCCATGCCCGTGACATTCATGCGCAGGTCTATTTGTTCGCGGTACAGATTCTGGCGATGCTTCCACAGGTTCGTGCCGTCGCCCACACCTTGATCCACCTGCTTGACCGCTTCGAGAATCGCCGCCTTCTTTTCGGCAATTTCATCGGCGATTTCCACCAGCCCCGGATATTCGGGATTGTAGATGACGCTCATGCTCAATTGTTCCTGGAGCAGGGCGTCCAGTTCTGCGAGCATTTCGTTGACCACCGTGTCGGTCACGTTGCCGAGGGCTTCCGGCAGTTGGGCGGCGTTGGCCGACAATTCCTTTTCGATCTCCGCCAGTTTGGCGCGCGTTTCCTCGCATAGCGCCTTTTTCTCGTTCAACTCGGCGTAAATCCGTGCCATTTCGTCGCCGACGCTGCCGTAGGTTTGAAAGCCCATCGCCTTTTTGTATTCCCACTCGGCCGTTTCGGCGGCGTACAGTTCCTGCTGAAGTTCCTGGAGGCGCTTCTTGATGACATCGTGTGTCTTTCGGTCGTCTTCGAGTTGGATCTGCAGATTCTCCTCGACGAATACCCGCGCGGCCAGGTCGGCCACTCGAACCGCCTCGTCACGGGACGGCATGTGGCCGACTTCGATCGTGATCACTCCGCTTTGAGGATCCGGCACGGACAACGACAGGGCCGACTGGATTTCCGCCGCCTTGGCCGCATACTCCTCGTCGTTGGACAACGCGCTAAGTTCTTTGCCTTCGGCAATATCCTGCTGCACGAGCGCCCGCGCGATTTTTTCGGAAAGACGCTGGAGGCTTGTGCGTTTGGCCAGCGATTGGGCATCGAACCGGGTCAACGGCGTGCCCTGGATTCCTTTCAGCGAGTCGAGATCCCACAGGGACGGACGCACGAGCACTTTTGCCTGGGCTTGGTAGAGGCCGCCAGATGACTGGACGCGCATCATGCCCATAGCCCCGTAAATCGCGCACGCGAAGATGGTGAATCCGGCAATCATCCGCCAGCGCGAAGTGAGCACGTTGACGATGAAGCGAAGTTGGTGTTCGCGCGCCTGCGCGGCCTGCTGATCGAGTTGTGGGAGGTCCTGTGCCATCAGTCTTTCCGGCGTTCCCCTTGCGTTTCATTTACCGGCAGGGCCGGCATGTCCCGCCGCGCGGCGCCGGTCAAGTTGATCATGCGGTCCCATGTTACGCTTTCCGGCGCCTCGTGGATGGTCGGCGTCACGAAAATCATCAATTCATTGCGGGATCGCGATTTTTCTTTTCGTTTGAACAGGTTTCCCACGACCGGCACCTTGCTGATCCCCGGCACGCCCTGGACCGCCGTATGCTCGTCGTTGAGCACGATGCCGCCGATAACGAGGGTCTGGCCATCGCGAACGTTCGCTATGCTGTTCGAACTGCGCACGGACCGCACCGGTATGCCGTTGCTGACTCCCGCCGCAAACGAAACTTCCGGCGTCAGTTCCAGTTGGACGTACGGCCCCGTCGAATCCTTGTACACATGCGGCGTCACCTGGAGTTTGATGCCCAGATCCATGAATTTCACGCTGTACGCCATCCCGCCGTAGGATTGCGAGGCTTCCGTGTAGGGAAACTCGTCCGCCATTTTGATCTCGGCCGGCTTGTGGTTCACGGCGAGAATCATCGGCGACGCGAGGACTTCCGCCTTGTTGTCCTGTACGAGCGCGTCTATCAGCGCGCCGACGTCCACGCCGTGTGTCAGCAGGCCGAAAAACATCTGCCCGGCCGTCGGCGCCTGCAAGGGCACTTGCAAGCGGCGATCCAGGTTAGGTTCGTCCACGAATCGCCGGTACGTCGTGTTGTTGTATGTCGTGTTGGCGCCGCTGATGCGTTCGTTGGCGAGCGAATCCGCTATTTGCCCGGTGCCGAGCAATTGCTGCACGGCGGGGTAATAGCCGCCGGTGACCTCGCTGCTTTTCGAGAACCACCGCACGCCCAGTTGCTTCATGGCGCCTTGTTCGACTTCGGCCACCTTGCTTTCGATCCGCACCTGCGTAATCTGGCTCTGCATCTGATCCAACTGGGTTATCGCCGCCATGATGTTTTGAATGACGGCGGGCGTGTCCGTAATGATCAGCGAATTCGTGTTGGGATCGGCGGAGATGCTTCCCCCGGCCGAATTCATGCCCGACAATGTCGCGCTCAGGACTTCCGCGTTGCCGTTGTTCAGGTTGATAACCTGGGTCTGCATGTCGGCCGTGCGCGGCGGCGCCATGGCGGCTCGCGGCGAAGCCGATCGGGAAACCGTCACACGCGGATTTTTCAAAATAGTTAGCAGTGCGTTCTGCACGCGCTCGCCTGCTTCCTTTTCGCTGACGCCGGCTACGGACACGTTGCCCACGTAAGGCACGGAAATGTTTCCGTTGGCGTCCACTTGCGTGGTCGTCGAAAGTTCGGGACGGCGGTAGACTTCCACAAAGAGCGTATCGCCCGCAGCAATGGCCGCGCCGCCGGCGCGGGCCGGCGCCGGGGACTTTTCGTCATCGGCGCTGAAACTTCCGAAGGCGGCCAGCCAGCATCCAGCCAGCAAGACCGCCGCGCAGCGCCAGCGCCCGCGGGGGACGCCATCAGGGATGGGATGGTGTGGCATGTTCATCTCCATGTTCAGACGGCGGCGCTTCGCCTGCCGGTGGCATTCCAAGGTATTGCGCCTCGGCCTCCGGATTCGGAGCCTGCGGCTCCGGTTCAGGCGAAGGCGTCATCTCCGGCGCCGGCGCCGGTTCTTCAGCGGCCGCGGGCCGGACCGGCGTCTGGTTTGAAAGCCAGTCGCATTTCTTTCGGATTTTCTCACGAGCGGCGGGATCGATGGTGGAAACGCGCATGGCCTTTGTCCAATGTTCGATGGCCGCCGCGCGATGGCGTTCGCGGGACGCCTCGTCTTCGTCGCGCTCGCTTTGCCACCGATGCAGATCGCCCAATTCCTCGTAGTCCCGATCGGGCGTATAGTTGCCCGCCAATACCGCAGCCTGCAAATAGGCCGATTCCGCCGCATCGTAATCGCCCATTTTCCAGCGTGCGCGCGCCAGGGTGCGCAAGGCGGGCAGCGCCGCCTCCGGATCGGCCAGCGCCAGCGACGGATCCTGCAACAATTCGATGGATTTTGCGTAGTCGCCGAGATCGAAATACAGAAGGCCCATGAGCGCTTTGGCCCGGGCGGTTTTGACATGGCCGGGATTGGCCGACACGAACCGTTCAAATAACGCCAGCGTTCGCTTCTTGAGGGCTTGGGTTTCGTCGAAGGATGCTGCGGGCGCCCGTTGCAGACAGTAGGCCGCCTGAAATTCCGCGTCCGCGCGGCGGGGATCGTCCCGGCAGTCTGCGGCGAAACGGGCATACGCTTCCGAGGCTTCCTCGAACCGCCCGGCCGCTTTCAACTGTTCCGCCCGATCGAACGTCGCCGATGGCTTTTCGACAAGGGGCATGGCCCGCCAATACGCCACAACGGCGCCTGCGGCCACAAGCAGCAAGGCCGCCAATCGCAGCGCCCATCGCACGATTCGGCGGCGAAAGCGGCTATGATGACTCGACGAACGCCGGCTGTGTATTGTCTGCGGTTTTTTGTAGACCGCCGTATCGGATTCGCCGTTGTCATTTACGAGGCTGCCGGGTGCGGGGTCTTCCAGCCCGTTCGAGAGGGGCGCGAAATCGCGCGGCTGATGTTCCAATTCCTGAAGCAGGCGTTCCGCTTCGGCCAAGTCTTGAATGCTCGGAGGCGTTTCGGCGGTAACAGCAGCATCCCGTTCGGCTTCCCGCCCATCGTTTTCGGAGGGGATTGGCGGCGGTTTGGGCGCGGCCTTGAGACGTTCGACGGCTTGCGATAACTCCGTAAGATCATCGGCGGGCGCAGGTTCCGGCAATGGCGGCGACTCATAAAGACTTCGCGCTAGGTCGTCTGCGCCGGAGGCTTCCCCGCTGGGAGAACTTGCGGAGGACACGGGGGCCGTTTCAGGCAGGATAACCGTTGAAAGGGGTTCTTCGCGCAATTTCCCGGACGGCGGCGCCAAGACTTCCGCCATGGGATCGTCGGCGTCAAGCGCCGGAGGGCCCATACTGGCGTCCACATCCGCAACGCCTTTCTCAAAGAAACTGAGCGGGCGCCGCGAATCCAATTCACCGGAATCGGTTGGCGGCGGCGCAAGCGGCTCCTCCATGGCCAGGGCCGGGCGTCCCAGCCCCGTCATCTGAATGTAATCCAAATCGGTAGCGCGTTGCGCTTCCGGCACGCCGCTTTGCAAACGTTCGTCGAAATTCAGGGCGTCGAGGAGCGCATCCTCGATGGTGTTCGGCGGCGGCTCTGGGGAACGATCGGGACTCATGGCTTCATGCCGCTCCATGACCATATAGGAAGAAAACCATTATGCAGCGCCGGGCGCACGGTATGCCGCTTCACACGGGATCCCCTGTCCGGTTTCCAAGGGCGGCTCCGAATTTCTCCATACCGCGTAATCATCTGTTCCGTTCCAACCCCATCGGGGTTCACTCGCTGGCCGGCATGGCGGCCTCTTCCACAGGGCGTCGCAACCGTTCCGCCGCGCGCAACAACATTTCCGACGCCTTTTTCTCCCGGGTCGTCCGCGGACTTAGAGCCGCCACGCGCGGCACGGCCGTTTCCGCCGGGGATATTTCCGGAGGCGCCGGTTGCGGAGCCGCATCGGTCATACGGGCCGCCGCCGCCGCCTGCGCCCGTTTTTCCGGATTGGGCAGGGTCGTCTTTTCGATTGTGCGCAACACAATTTCGGCCGTAATATGCCGTTTCTTGGCCTGCGCCGCTTCGAGCAGCGCGTTGCGGCAGAGGGTCACTATCATGCGCGGCACGCCTTCCGTGTACGCATGCACCGCCTGCACCGCCGCATCGTCGAATTCGGGCGCGCGCGGCCCGTCGCCGCCGGCCTGGCGCAGGCGGAATTCGATGAAGTGACGTGTCTCCTCGAACGGAATTGGTTTCAGCACATACGTGAAATCAATCCGTTGTTCAAAGTTGGGCGCCGCGCGTAAAATGTCTATCCACTCCAACTGGGCGAGCAGCACGAGGTTCAGGAGTTTGTGCTGATGGCTTTCGAGATTCTGCACCAGCCGCAGCAGTTCCAATTGGCCGCGTTTGTTCAGGTTCTGCGCATCGTCAATAATCAGCGTGCTGACTCGATCCCGGTTCCGCATCAAAAAGGCGTTCAACGCTTCGAGATACGCCGTAAACGCCCATTTCGGGGGAGGAATGCGGAACTGCGTGACAATGGCTTCCAGCAGCGCAAAACTCGTCCACGACGGTATCGGCGAAGCCACCACCGCCGTGTTGTAGCGTTCCCGCGTCGCCGTCATGCCGGTCAGCAGTTTGCGCAGCAACGCTGTTTTACCAGTGCCATAGTTACCGAGGACAACGGCTATGCCATGCCGCGCGTCAATGCTGCTCCACAATCGGAACAGGCATTCCTTGTGTTCTTTTGTCGCATAAAAATACGACGGATCCGCCGTCGGGGCGAAGGGCTGTTCCCGAAGGCCGAAGAAGTTCAGATGCGCCTGTTCGATATCCATGGAATGCGCCGGCTCCCGAATCGCCGTTCGCGATCCGGGCCTATGGTCATTTCACCGTATCGGCAGATAGGCGTCGCTTTGCCTCCTTGCCAACCACTAGCAGAATCTTTAGGCTCCATTTTATAGCAGGCGAAGCGGGTTGTCAAGCAATTACTTCATACAAATTGTTTTTGCCAAAATGGCAACCACAATATATTGTGGTGACGCCCATGATCAAGGTATGGAAAAACCAAGAGACGCTTTCCGTTGTGTTGGCCCTTCATTTCATGTTATAAAGGGATTCACGCGATGCAAGGAATCACGCTGGCCGGCTTGGTTGTTTCAGCGATAGCCCGGCGGGATGGCATCCATTCGGGAGTTCAATCTGTGGGTATAGACAGAGTCGCGGGGAAGGCCGCCGGGACGCGGCGGCTGGCGCCGCGTGCTGCATATCCAATGAGGAGAAGACACGCATGGCACATGAACGCATCGTATTTTTATCGGGTCCACGCCAGGGCAACGCCTTTGAAATTGACGACACAGTGGTAATCGGACGTAATCCTTCGAGTTCCATTTATCTCGAAGACCCGCAGGTTTCCCGGCGCCATGCCACCATCGAGCGAACGCCGAACGGCACGTTTCTGCGCGACCTCGGCAGCGGTAACGGCACCTATGTCGGCAACCGCCGGATTATCGAATGCCGCCTGTCGGATGGCGACGTCATTCGGATCGGCGGGACGGAATTCCGCTATGAAGGCGCGGCGGCCACGTCGGGCGTCCATGTGGCGCCTCCCCCGGCCAAGCCCGCGGAAAGCCTGAGCGGCCATGTCGAAGCCGCGGACGCCGCCAACGTGTATGAGACGTTTTTCCAGGCGCCGCGCACGGCCGTCACGCTCGAACAACTCCGCGACGCGCAAAACCGGCTGGCCGCCGTGTACAAAGCCAATCAGATTATCGCGAGCGAACAGGATTTGCGCAAACTGTTCGCCGCTGTCATGGATCAGATCTTTTCGCTGGTGCCCGCGCACAACGGCGTCATCCTGCTGAAAGACGAAAAATCCGGGGAACTCATCACCGAATACGTCAAGTCCGGTTCCGGAAACACGGTCATCAGTTCAACGATCGTGTCGCGGGCCTTCGAGCACGGCGAGGCCATCCTGACGGTTGACGCGGCGGATGACGCCCGTTTCGAGGCCGGGGCCAGCATCATCGCCCAGAACATCTCTTCGGCGATGTGCACGCCGCTGACCCACCAGGGCGAGCGCCTCGGCGCGCTTTACGTGGACACGCGCGGCACCACCAACGCCTTCACGAAAAGCGACCTCGAACTCCTTGTCGCGTTGTCGGGCCCGGCCGCCGTCGCCATCCGAAACGCCCAGTATCTCCACAAACTCGAACGGGCCTATCACGACACGCTGATCGCCACGGCCAACGCGGTTGAAATGCGGGATCATTACACCGTGGGCCACACGTGGCGAGTGACGAATTTCGCCCTTGAGATTATGCGCGGGCTGGGATGGACCGAAGAACAACTCAAACAGGGCGAGATGGGCGGCGTGTTGCACGACGTGGGCAAAATCGCCGTGGATGACGCCATCCTGCGGAAACCGGGCAAATTGACCGACGAAGAATACGCCAAAATGAAGATTCATCCCGAACGGGGCGCGACCTATCTGCGCGACATTGAATTCCTCAAACCTCTCGTTCCGTATTGCCTCTACCATCACGAGCGCTACGACGGAAAGGGATACCCGTTTGGGTTGGCCGGGAAGGATATCCCGCTTGAAGGCCGCCTTATCGCCGTCGCCGACACCTTTGACGCCATGACCAGCAACCGCCCCTATCGCAAGGGACTCGATCCGCAAATCGCGATAGACGAATTGCTCAAGGGGCGCGGCACGCAATTCGATCCGGAGTGCGTGGACGCGCTCGTCGAAGCCTATCACGCCGGCCGCATCAGCCGGATTATCCAGGAATCCCTCGCCGGCGGCATGAGCATCGCCTGCCCGTTTTGCAGCACCTTCATCGCCATCCCCGAAGGGACGCCCGTCGGCCAGGAATTCGAATGCGATGTCTGTCATCGCCGAGTCAAATTGTTGATGATGAACGACGCCTACTATGGCGAACTGCTTGCCCAAACATCCTGAAGCGGATCCGCGGCAATGTCTCACAGCCAAGGGTATCCTGGATTCGGCAGCCGAGGCGCGAATTATGTGCGCAAACGGTGGACGTCGCGGGCCTTGCGGACGAAGTGGGCAAGACAACCAGTCCTTTTTTATCGCCTAAATTCCGGATTCGATCAACAATAACAAGAAGCAGGCGGACAATTTGCGCAACCAATTGAAATACAATGAGTTGTCGTGTATGAACGCCACGGAGTTGTTGCAGCGATTACGATGATGATGCCGGGAGCGAAAAAGATTGAGTTATGGGCGGATCCCGCGTCAGGTCCTGCGCCCCATGTTCTGAACCCGCACGCCTTTTCGATGACGATAACGAACGGCATGGAAACCCATGTTCACTGACACCGACACGCCGTTGCGCCGCCTCTTGCTCTGGCAACGCGGGGAAACACCCGGGCCGTGGTCCATCACCCTGATGCCGACCGACCGGTGCAATTTGCGGTGCTCGATGTGCTGGCAACGCCAATACGAGATCGATCCCTCGCGTGAATTGCCCGAAGATCGCCTCGAACATTTGGTGGATGAGGCGTCGGCATTGGGCGTGATGCAATGGAACATCAGCGGGGGCGGCGAACCGTTGTGCCGCGGTGATTTCCTTCTGCACCTGTGCCGCCTTATCCGCGCACGTGGCATGGACGGCGTGCTGCAAACCAACGCGACGATGCTCAAGGATGCGCATAGCGAAGCGCTGGCGGAAATCGGATGGGCGCGCATCGTCGCCAGCGTGGACGGCCCCACCGCCGAAATCAATGACGCCATTCGCAGCCCGGGATCCTTCGACAAGGCGACCTACGCCCTGCGCCGGCTGGCCGCGATCAAGCGTGAACGCAACAGCCTTCTGCCGGCCGTTACTTGGCATTCCGTCATTACGAACACGAATATCGGCATGCTCGACGCCATGGCCGCACTCGCGCATGAATTGGGATGCGACGCGTTCGAAGTGTCGTCGTTGACGGGCGACACCGACGCGTGCCGGCGCTTGCGCGCCGGGTTGGAATCGAACGAACAGGTCGAACCGTCTGTTCGCCGCGCCATTGTGCGCGCCGAGGCATTGGGAATCAAACACAACCTCGACGCCATTCTGCCGAAACCCGCCGCCGGATCGAAGGAAGATCACGCGGCGCGTTGCGCCTCCCGCGATCTGTCGCGCGCCATCTGCTTCGAACCATGGCTAGGGGTTACCATCAACACCGATGGACGCGTCCAGCCGTGCTGTCTTTATTGGAGCGATGAGGCCGAATCCATCCAGAACCATTCGCTCGAAGAGGTTTGGCTTGGCCCGTTCATGCAGCGCATGCGCGCCCAACTGGCGCAAGGAATCGGCTTGCCGCCATGCCGCCAGTGTCTTTCTCCGATGCTTGCGCGAAACGAGGCTTTCCGCGAACGGCTCCTGCTTGCCCAGGCGAACGGCCTGCAGCGAATCGCGGCTTATGCCCAAAAAGCCGTTTCGGGCGTCCGGCGCCACGGGTGGCGCCGCGCCCTCCAACGCACCCGCGAATGGATGCGTATCGGCCGCGAATGGTGATCGGCGGATCGCATGGCCGGTTTGCATGATACCGGCCAAATTGCTACCCTGTCGCGGATGTTTTACGGCAGTATCAGACCCTTTGGAGACATTTCATGACGGGGTTTACGGTTCTCGACTGGATCATTTTGGTGGTGTATTTTTTGGCGATGGCTTCGATGGGTCCGATTTTTGCCCGCCGGGGCCGCACCACGGAAGGCTATTTTCTGGGAAACCGTTCGTTTCCGGGATGGCTAATCGGCCTGTCCATGTTTGCGACGTCCATCAGTTCCATTACGTTCATGGCGTATCCCGCGGATGCCTATAAAACGGCCTATCTTCGTTTCATTCCCTGTCTGATGCTTCCGGTGGGCGTGTTTCTGGCTTCCCTGATCTTTTTGCCGTTTTACCGCAAGGCGCACGTCGTGTCGGCGTTCGAGTATCTCGAAGGCCGGTTTGGTCCGGGCGTTCGTTTGTACGCGGCGCTGATGTTTGTGTTCGGCCAATTGATCCGGCTGAGTCTCATCCTGTATCTCGTGTCGCTGCTGGTGCGCCAGATGACCGGCCTGGACCCGTATGTGTGCATTCTCATTGGGGGCGTTATTACATCGTTCTATACGATTATGGGAGGCATCGAGGCAGTCATCTGGACCGATTTTTTCCAGTCGTTCTTGCTGTGGGGCGGAGGGTTCGCCTGCCTGTTTCTGGCGATCTATCACATTGACGGCGGGCTGGCCACGGTGATCAAGACGGCCTTCGAGGACGGCAAATTTATGCTGGGCGATCTCAATTCGGCCACGGGCGCGCTCGAACGGGCGGCATGGGGTTTTTCGCTGACGGAAAAGACCGTGATGATGATGCTCCTGGTGGGCTTGACGGGCTGGCTGACGGAATACAGCAGCAATCAGAATGTGATCCAGAAATACTGCGCGTCGAAAAATCCGCGAGAAGCCACCAAGGCCATCTGGATTTGCTGCCTGTGCAGCGTGCCGACATGGGCGTTTTTCATGTTTCTCGGCACCACCCTGTATGTCTTTTTCAAGTTTCATCCCACACCGGAGGCGGCGGCCATGCTGACCGGCGCGCAGAAGGCTGATCAGATCCTTCCTTATTTCGTGGTGAAATATTTGCCGCCCGGCGTTTCGGGACTCGTGATTGCGGGCGTGCTGGCCGCGGCCATGTCGTCACTGTCTTCGAGCATCAACGCCGTATCCGCGGTCAGCATCGTGGACATCTATAAACGGCATATCGCCCGGAATGCTTCGGAGCGGAACTACGTCATTGCGGCCAAGGCGGTTTCGATGGCCGCGTCGGTGTTTATGGTGGGCGGCGCCGCGGCCCTTATGATGGCCAACAGCAAGACGCTCCAGGACACGGCCACCAAATTGGGCGCGTTGACGGCGGGTGGTTTGCTGGGTTTGTACCTGCTGGGATTTCTGACCAAGCGCGGGGATGGGCGGGCCGTGGCGGCGGGCATCGTCTGCACGTTGATTTTTTCGGCATGGATAAGCCTCCTGGAATTGGGCTGGGTCACAAAAGACGGCATGCAGACCGCGTGGGGGCTGCCGGCCGGCTTGGCGCAGTGGCTGAGCAAGCCGCTCGACACGTATTATGCAGGCATGGTGGGCAATCTCCTCATGTTCGTTGTCGCATTCGCGCTGGCCGGCCTATGGTGGTCCAAGCCGCGCGATCTCACTAACCTGACCGTATGGACGACGGACGATACGCCTTTGAAATGACACGGAAGCAGGATGGCGCCATGGAACGGCGGGCGTTTTCGACGGCGAATCGCGGAGGGTTGCCGGCATGAATATCACCCTGGGCATCAATACGGGTTTTGCAATCAACCGGTTTCCCGAACCGGCGGACTGGATTGGCGTCGTTTCGGACGAATTGGGCCTCGATACGGTCCAGTTCACGGCGGATTTGTTGAATCCATTTCTACCCGAAGCGCTGATCGCCCGTGAAACGGACACGATTCGGAACCTGTGCGCCCAAAAGGGCGTTCGGATTGAAACGACGTTTACCTCGGCTTTCACTCGTGTCAATCATGTTTTGCATCCCAACGAGGCGATCCGGCGCCTCTGGATTGACTGGTTCAAGCGGTTTGCCCGCCTCTCGCGCGCATTGGGCGCGGAAGGCATGGGCAGTCATTTCGGCATCCTCGGCGTGCGGGACAATGCGGATCCGGCGCGCCGGGCCGAACGTATCGAGCAGGGTATTGCCGCATGGCGGGAGATTGCCCAATTCGCCGGGGAAACGGGGCTTCGTTATCTGATGTTCGAGCCGATGTCCATTCCTCGCGAACTCGGAGAAACCATCGCGGAAACGCGCGGTCTGCTGGCGCGTTGCCAAGACGGTTTCGCGATTCCGATGCGGCTGTGCCTCGATGTGGACCACGGTGATGTTACGTCCGCGAATCCCGACGACACCGATCCGCATGCGTGGCTGCGCGCGTTCGCGAAGGACAGTCCCTGCATTCATATCAAGCAAAGCCTCCGCGACAAAGGGGGGCATTATCCGTTCGTGTCCGAGTATAATACACGCGGAAAAATCGTGCCCGGGGAAATCCTGGCCACGCTGCGTGAATCGGGTGTTGAATCCTGTACCTTGCTGCTGGAGATATCGCACCGCGAACGGTTACCCATGGACGCGCGGGTTGTCGCGGATCTGAAAGAATCGGTGGAGTACTGGCGTCCGGCAATCGAACGGGCCAACGCCGGTTTGTCTTGAACGGGAGCATGATATGCGGAAACACATCATTTTGATTGGTTTGACGATCCTTCTTTCGGCGTCCGCGCACGCGGGCACGGCCACGCTGTATCGGGACACGTGGGGCGTGCCGCACATTTTCGCGGACACGCTCGCCGACGGCGCATACGCCCTCGGTTACGCGCAGGCGGAGGATCGCCTGGAGGATTTGTACAAGAACATCCGGACCGCGACGGGCACGATGGCGGAGGCATTCGGCGACGAAGGGGAAATTCTTGAAATTGATTATGCGATGCGCCTCATTCGCAATGCGGAACGGTGCCAGGAATACTGGGACAAGGCGCCGGCCCATTTGCGGCTGATCGCCGATCGTTTCATGGAAGGCGTGAAGGCGTATGTGGCGGAACATCCCGAAAAGAACCCGCCGTTTGCCACGGAACTGCACGGATGGCAATGCGCGGCCATCGGCCGCGTCATGATCCTCCAGTGGCCGCTGGGCGCCATTCAGGACGATCTGCACAACAAGAAAGAGGCGCCGCCGTTTGGATCCAACGCCTACGCCGTCGCGCCGTCGCGGTCGGCGGAGGGATGCCCGATCCTGATGACCGATCCGCACCTGACGTGGGAAGGACTGGCGGTCTTTTACGAAGCGCGGATGCATGTCCGGGAAGCCGACCTGTGCGGATATTTCCTCGTCGGTTCGCCGTTGCCGGCGCTGGGCCACAATGCGTACGTGTCGTGGGCCTGCACGACGGGCGGTCCCGATACTTCGGATGTCTACATGGTCAAACTAAATCCGCAAAACGTGTTTCAATACGAATACGAAGGCGCGTGGAAGACCTTCGACGCGGCCGCAATAACCATCAACGTCAAAGACAAGGGACCTGTCGTCAAGCCGGCGCTGTATTCGGTGTACGGCCCGCTGGTCGAAGAGCCGGATGAAGCGAAGGGCATCGGTTACTGCGGGGCTTCGCCCTATATCGATCAGATGGGCGTATTCGATCAGATGTACAACATGATTCTGGCAAAGAATTGCGATGAATTCTACGCCGCGCTCGGCATGAATCAACTCATGGAACAAAACATTCTGTTTGCGGACCGCGACGGAAACATCCAGTATGTGCGCAACGGCTGCACGCCCATCCGGCCCGATGGCGTGAATCCCGCGGCGCCGATTCCCGGCGGAACGGACCACACGCGCTGGCGGGGTTTTCACGACATCCGGGATCTGGTGCAGATCAAAAATCCGCCCCAGGGTTATTTCCAGAACTGCAATTGCAGCCCCGCAGTCATGATGAAGGATTCCCCGATGACGGCGGACAAATACAAGCCCTATATTTTCAACGTGTCGTGGGACAAGCAGAGTCCGCGTGGCGCGCGGCTGCTCGAACTGCTCGACGCGGACGATTCGATCACCCGGGAAGAAGCCATCGCCTACACGCTCGACGTGTACGATATCCTTGCGAAACCGTGGCAGGCGGCGCTGGCGGCCGCTTCCACCGGCGGCGGCGCCGCCCGAATGATAGAACCGGAAATCGCCCAAACAGTCAAGGCGATTCTGGAATGGGACGGCCGGTACGTGAAAGATTGCACAATCTGCACCGTGGTCAAATTCTGGCGCCTGAAATGCGAGAAAGACATTGATATCGTGGCCGTCGCGGATGGAAGGCCGACCTCCGAAAGCGATCAGGCCGTCATGATGGACCGGCTAGCCGAAACCCTCGCCGATCTAAAAAACAAATACGGTTCCGCAGAGGTGAAATGGGGCGACATCCACCGGATCGGGCGCGGCGGGAAATATTTCCCGTGTGACGCGGGCGATTTCGGCGGCGGAAAAGACAAGCGTAACCTCACGGAAACGGTGTTCGACGTGGCGATGCGCGAGGAAGAAAAGGGATCGGGCCGGTACGTCGCGTATAACGGCAGCGGTTCGCTCATGATCTCGTTTTTGCACAAAGACGGCATCGAGTCGTATAGTCTGGTTGCGTGGGGACAGAGCGGCGATCCGAATTCGCCGCACTATGTGGATCAGTCTGAAAAACTGTACAGCCCGCGCAAAATGAAACCGACATGGTTCAAGAAGGAAGAGTTGTTCAAAAACGTGGAATCGGAAAAGACGCTGAACCTACCGTGAAGCAGGCCATCAATGAATTCGACGTTCTTGCGGACGTCATCCGGCAATATTACGACCTCGGCGATATCGAAACGCCCCGGCAATTGGAGGACGCCCACCAACGGCGGCATCGAAAACTGGTGGTCAACACGAGCGCCGGGAAATTCCTCGTCAAGACCTACCGGCGCGATCCGGTGATCCTCGATTCGCTTCGCTTTCAGCACCGTCTGTCGGATCATCTCGCCGAAAACGGCATCGCCGTGGCGCGCATCCAGCGCGCCAAAGACGGAAAGGGGATAGTCGAACTCGACACGTGGGCGCTTGAACTCCAGGCGTTCGTGACGGGCGAACCGATGCAAATTTCCCAGGAAACCCTGCGGATCGCCGCTGAAACCCTGGGGCGTTTCCACCACGTCTGCCGCGATATTCCCTGCCCGCCGCGCGACGCGCGCATGTGGAGGTTCAGCGAGGTTCCGAGGGCTTCCTTCGGCCAATTGTACGAACTCGCCAAGACCCAGGGCGACGAAAAACTGGCTACGGACTGTTGCAACGATCTGGCGCTGTTTCTTCACGAGGCGGCGCAAAAACTGAATTGGGATGCGCGCAACAATTTTGAAACGGGATTGATTCACGGCGATTACCACGGCGGCAACCTGCTCTTCGACGGCAACCGGCTAACAGCCTTGATCGATCTTGAATTCGCGGGAGCCGGCTGCTATCTCGAAGACCTCGCATACGCGCTGTCCAACCTCTCCATCCGGACGGCTTTCGCCGATGATAGGCTGACCTACCGCACCAATTTGCTGCTCGACAACTACACGCGATTCCGATCGTTGTCCTACCAGGAGGAAGTGGCCCTGTATTACGCCGTCGGCATCAAGCATGTGGCGACGGTGTCCTACCAACTCGTGCAACTGGGCGGCGAATTGGCGGGATTGAACGCCATCGAATGGATGCAGCGCCTGCGCCAGCAGTGCGCGTGGCTCGCGCAACGCGCCGCCAAAAGATAGCCGAATCGCCGATCCGCCGCCCCCGCGTTTTCCTTGTGCGTGCGCCGTGCGCCGCCGGATGAAACCGGCCGCCGAATCCATTTGCATTCCAGGTGTTGATGTGTTATATTTGCCATTGTGTTCTAGAGATGGATGGTCCATCAACGGTTACACGGCATGGACAAATCGTCCCGGGCGGACCAGGGATTCGGCCCGAACACAATGAATCCTTCGGAGAAGAGAACAACATGGCACGTGGTACAGTAAAGTGGTTCAATGATGACAAAGGATACGGGTTCATCACGCCGGAAGGCGGAGGCAACGATTTGTTTGTCCATCATTCCAACATCCAGATGGGCGGATTCAAGAGCCTGAAGGATGGCCAAGCCGTTCAATACGAAGCAGCGCAGGGCAAGAAAGGCCCCGAAGCGACAAACGTGACCGCCCTCTAGGACGGAGATACACTTGTCGAAAGCCCCGGCTCCGGCCGGGGCTTTTCCTTTATCCGCGCGCTGGCGGCAGTTCCGCCATGAAAAAGCCTCCCGCATGGAATGCCGGGAGGCTTTTCGTTGCTGTTCGATCTATCAGAACTTGATCTTCGTTTCAAAGAAGAGGTGGTCCGCATCATCGGTGAACACCGGCCGCGTAAGGCCGTTCGTCAGGATGAAGGCCGTACCGTCTTCCAGCGCATCCAGCGCGAACAGATGACAATAGCCGGCGCCGAAACTGAGATCTTCGGAATAGTTGTACGTGCCGGAAAGCATCAATTCGGCCGCGGCCTCGCTGCTTCCGCCGAAATCTTCAACCAAGCCAAAGTAAGCGCCGCACAGTTGAATCTTGATCTTTTCGCAGGGCGTTACTCCCACGCCGGCCCGGCCGACCCAGCAGTTCGACAGATCAACATTGGCCACATCCAGGAACATGCCGTATTCCCACGCGGAGAAAAGGCGGTTGAACGGCGCATCGTCGCCGTCGTCGTTTACGCCTTCGAAAAAGGCGAAACCGAGGAATGGACGGGGCGACCACGCCGTGTCGAATGTGTAACCGGCTTCGAGATTCGCGCCCCAAGCATCCGACGAGGCGCCGAGGTAGTCAATCAGTTGGTACGCGACCTCGGCATCGAAGTCAAACGCGTCAATCGTTCCGGCGCCGCGAAGGCCAAAGGTATGGACGTCCAGGCTGCCCTGTACGCCCAACGTCGCGGCGTCGCGCACGAACATCCAGTATGCGTCGAGGGTTATGTCCTTAATGCCGAGATAACTGCCATACAACGCGTAGAAGTCGGCGTCGCCATCCTCGAAATTCGGGCTGTTTTCGGCCAGTTTGGCCGCAACGGCGTCTATGCTGAATTGATCCGTGGCGTAGGTCAGGCGCAGCGCGTCGAACGACACGCCAAAAGGATAATTGCCCTCGTTGGCGAGTCCGACCAGCCAGCCGCTGCCGAACTGAATTTCCTGGCGTCCGATACGGGCCTGCAGCGCCGTGCCCCACATTTCCTTGGCTTCGATATAGGCCTGGAAAAGGGCCGGATCGCCGTTGGGTCCGAGAAACGCGTTGCCGGGATAAGCCGGGCCGCGGCTGTCCACGCCGGTCAGGTAACTGCTTCGGAAATCTTCGCCCCAGACACTGTAGTCGTCCACTTCAATGAACACCGACACATTGTCCGTGAAGTCCGCGCTCACATTCAGGCGCGTGCGCTGCTCGACGAACGCGATGTCGTTCTGTCCCGAATCCCGCATATTGAACCAGTCGTTGCCGCGGATATAGATAGATCCGCCGACTTGCACATTTTGCAGGTCCGCAAAAGCTGGGGCCGCCAGCGCCGCAAGAAGAGTTAGTGCAATAGTTATACGCATTGTTCATCTCCCTTTGTTCATCCAGTTTGCGGAAGTCCACAGCCGTCCGGCCACGTCTCCGCGCGATCGCACTCATCATACAACACCGGTTTGGCGGCCCGGAAGCAACGATTTCGTTTCGCATGCATTCCTCCTTTCGGCTCCGATATTCGGGCACACCTCCGATGGAACGATCGAAGAAACGGTTACGGAGCGCGCGCGTGTACACGATCCGACCAGACGGGAGCATCGGATCGCCTTCACGGGCACGCCGTGTTTCCAATCCCCTTACGTTTCCTTCCATGCGATCCACTGCCACAAAGGATCCTATCACTCCCCCGGATTATGTTTCAAATTTCGCAAACATGACATGCCCGGTTTTTTCGGGTATGCTTGGTGGCAGGAAGCGCATGGGCAGGACCTCATGCGTAACAAAGAGAAGCCACAGATAGAGGAGGACAATTCGATGGCGACCATGGACAATCTTGCGGCGGCATTTGCGGGCGAAAGCCAGGCAAACCGGAAATATCTCGCGTTCGCGAAAAAGGCGGAAGACGAAGGGTATCCGCAAATCGCGAAACTGTTCCGCGCGGCAGCGGCGGCTGAAACCATTCACGCGCATGCGCATCTGCGCGTCATGGGCGGTGTCAAGGGCACAGCGGACAATCTGCGCGCGGCTATCGCGGGCGAGGGGCATGAGTTTCAAGTCATGTATCCGGAATTTGTCGCCGAAGCGGAAAAGGAAGGCCACAACGCCGCGCTGGCCTCGTTCAAAAACGCCATGGCCGTCGAGGAAATCCATCACGGGATGTACGGCGGCGCTTTGGCCGCGATCGAAGGCGGCCGCGATTTACAGACGGCGGCCATTTACGTGTGCAACGTCTGCGGCAACACCGTCGTGGGTTCCGCGCCCGATCGCTGTCCGGTATGCGGTGTTCCGAAGGAACGTTTTTTCGAAGTGGAATAAGCACAGTCAATGCACCGGATCGAATCAACCCCGTTGACGGCGTAACGCCGGCGGTATTTTTTCGGTTTGTATTTCTACGAGAATAATGAGAGGTTGTTACTGCTGACCAAATTGAATCCAACGCCGGGAACGCAAAGGAACGCAGAGAGGTTGTGAATCAATGACGAAACCCGTGGCGCAGACTGTCGAGTCTGCGCAGATCCTCAGAAAAAAGCCCTTGTTGCGCAGACTGTCGAGTCTGCGCAGATCCTCAGAAAAAAGCCCTTGTTGCGCAGACTGGACAGTCTGCGCCACGTGGCTGGTTTTTTCATCCTTGATTCGGCAGTCAAGATCGGATTCTACGTGCTATCCTCTGGATGTCGTGGACCTTGTGGACGAAATGGACAAGAAAATCAATCCCCTTG
>Ga0101944_10001586_pt1 | contig 45342 bp, 46 predicted proteins | sample DewCreD2012metaG_FD_75245 | JGI IMG/M metagenome (GOLD analysis project Ga0101944, IMG submission 75245) | Hot spring sediment bacterial and archeal communities from British Columbia, Canada, to study Microbial Dark Matter (Phase II) - Dewar... ... | reverse complement strand
CCACGCGGGGAATCCTCATGCGGATGAAAACCGGCTTGGAGCCGATTGGCACCTGCCGCCAGATCCGCTCCGTCCCCCCGTGGTGAATCAGCTGTCGACATCCGCAAGCCGGACAGGCCAAGGTTCCGGGAGCCGGTTGGATGGTGAAGATGATCTGCCCCTGCACGTACTCGGTGCGCACGTAATGATAGCCTTTGAGACCCCATCCATGGTACAAGAGGCTGGTGGACATACGCTTGCTCTCCTTTCTGAATCATAGTTGGCTCTATGATCCAGAAACGAGCACGTATGTCCACTTTTTTCAACGAAAAGTACGCTTCACCCGGATGAACCCAATTTTACAGGTTTTGAGTTTGACTCTTTTCGAGAAAATGCCCTTGTATCAAGCCTTCGCGCAGCGAAGCTACAAAACCAAAATTACTAGTCCGGACCACCATCTGAAATTGTTTGATACTTAACCGGATAGTACTGATGATGTTTTTCGAGTAAACCTTATCCGAGGTGCAACGGTCAACGGCGATATGCTGTGTTTGGGGCCCTTAAGGCAGACCCCTCGGTCGGCCTATGCCGCAGATCGAAACCGCAGCTGAACGAACGCGGGGACGAGAAGTGGTTGATGGGCTGCCGTCGATGAAGATGGCGTGCGGGCAGCCGCCGCGGGACATGGCGGAACGAGAAGCGGCTCGCTTCCCCGCGCGGGGGCATGCCCTTGAGCGGCCCGGCCAGAAACTTCCCGGCTGAGGAAGCCCTAGTTTGTTCGGGCAAGGGCGAAAGTGGGGATGGGAAACAGGGTTTCTGAAATGAAAAAGGACTTGGGTGCACCCCAAGTCCTTGGTGTTCTGGTGCGCCCGGCTGGACTTGAACCAGCGGCTTTCAGCTCCGGAGGCTGACGCTCTATCCCCTGAGCTACGGGCGCAAAGGCCGCTAAGGCGCGGAAAACATGGCCACCATAGCCGAGCCGCGAAGGGGAGTCAAGCCGCGGCCGGGATAGGCGCCTTTCGCCTCAGCCGGGCTGGACGAGGCTTCCCTCGAGGGCGGCCTTGGCCTCCCCCACGACGTAGAGCGAGCCCGCGACGAGGACGAGGCCTTCTTCGGGGACGGTGCGCAGGGCCTCCTGCAGGGCCTCCGCGACGGTCGGCCGCACGTCGACCCGCGGGGCGAGGCGCGAGGCCGCCGCGGCGATCGTCTCCGCGGGCAGCGCCCGCGGGGTGGCCGCCCGGGTGGCGATCACGCGGGCGGCGAGCGGGGCGAGATGCCGGAGCATGGCGCCGTAGGGCTTGTCGTCGAGGATGCCCACGACGAGCGTGAGCGGACGCCCCGGGAAGGCTTCCTTGAGATGCCGGGCGAGCGCGCGGCTTGCGTCCAGGTTGTGCGCGCCGTCGAGGAGGACGAGCGGCCGCGCGCAGGCCTGCTCGAGCCTCCCGGGCCAGCGGGTCGCGGCGAGGCCCGCCCGCAGGCTCTCCTCGGTGATCCGGCCGGCGCGGGGCATGAGGAGTTCGCAGGCGGCCGCGACGAGCGCGGCGTTCACGATCTGGTGTTCGCCGGCGAGGCCGGCCTGGAGGCTGCGGAAGCGGTGCCGGATCCCCCGGTAGTCGAAACGGCCCGCGCCGGTGCGCCGCACGCGGAAGTCGCGGCCCAGCCGGTAGACCGGCGCCGCCCGTCTTGCCGCGGTCCGGCAGAGCACCTCCCAGGCCGGGGCCTGGCGGATGCCGGTGACGACGGGCCGCCCCCGCTTGACGATCCCCGCCTTCTCGGCCGCGATCTGCGCGATCGTCGTTCCCAGGTACTCGCGGTGCTCGAGCGAGATGTTGGTGACGACCGCGAGGCGGGGGGTGATCACGTTCGTTGCGTCGAGGCGGCCGCCCATCCCGGTCTCGATCACGGCCCACTCCACCCCGGCGCGGGCGAAGGCGTCGAAGGCCATGGCGGTGGCGAACTCAAAGAAGGTGGGCTCGCGGGAGAGGGCGGGGAGCGCCCTTTCCACCCGCCGGTAGAGGGCGAGGATCTCCCCGTCGCCCACGGGCTCCCCGTCCACCTGGATCCGCTCGTTGAAGCGCACGAGATGCGGCGAGGTGTAGAGGCCGACGCGGTAGCCCGCGCAGCGCAGCACCGCGGCGATGCCCGCGGCGACCGACCCCTTGCCATTGGTGCCGGCGATGTGGATCGTCTCGTAGCGCCGCTGGGGGTCGCCCAGCCGCCCGAGCAGGGTGCGGATCGTCCCGAGGCCGAGCCGGATGCCGAAGCGGCGCAGCCCGAAGAGGCGGTTCAGGCAGCGGTCGAGGTCGTCCGAGGCCATGGAAACGAAAAAACCCGGTGGGGTCGCCACCGGGTCGGGAAAGGGTCTCTGCGGGGGTCAGCGCCTGCGGGCCGCCCGGGCCGCCGCGATGCGCTCGCGCCGCTTGGCTTCGCGCTTCTTGCGCCTGCGGAATTCGCTCGGTTTTTCATAGCTCTTCTTGAGCTTCAGGCGCTTGAACAGGCCATCGTTCTGAATCTTCTTCTTCAGCAGGCGGATGGCCTTTTCGACGTCGTTGTCGACGACGCGAACCTCGATCTCCTTCAACCGTATCCCCCCCATCGTGCCGCCGTCCGCCCCGCGCCTTACGGGACGGGCGGCGGAAAATCGCCGCCGGATGCGTGCAGGGTCGCTTTATAGCCGATGGCCCCCGGCTTGACAAGCGAAATTTCTTCCCGGCACGGCCGCGGCTTCGGGCGGCTTGACTTGGGCCGACCCATCGTCCATACTCCGGCGCCGTCCCACCGCCCCGCGGGCGATGCCCCGCAGCTTCCAATTCAGCCGAACAAAGGAGGTCTCCATGCGTCTGATTCTGCTCGGCGGGCCGGGCGCCGGAAAAGGAACCCAGGCCAACTACATCAAGGAGCGCTACCGCATCCCGCAGATTTCGACCGGCGACATGCTGCGGGCGGCCGTGAAGGCCGGAACCGAGCTCGGCCGCAAGGCCAAGGGCTTCATGGATGCCGGGCAGCTCGTCCCCGACGAGGTGATCATCGGCCTGGTCAAGGAGCGGATCCAGGAGCCGGACTGCCGGCAGGGGTTCCTCTTCGACGGGTTCCCCCGCACGATCCCCCAGGCCGACGCCCTCAAGGCCGCGGGGGTGCGCCTCGAGGCCGTCGTGGACATCGACGTGCCCGACGAGGAGATCATCCGCCGCATGAGCGGCCGGAGGGTTCACCTGGCGAGCGGCCGCACCTACCACGTCCTCTTCAACCCGCCCAGGGTGGAAGGCAAAGACGACGTGACGGGGGAACCGCTGGTGCAGCGCGACGACGACAAGGAGGAGACCGTCCGCAAGCGCCTGGAGGTCTACCACAGCCAGACCGAGCCCCTGGTCGACTACTACCGCAAGTGGGAGGCGAGCGGCGATCCCCAGGCACCGCGCTACGTGCGCGTTCACGGGATCGGCAAGGTGGAGGAGATCCGCGACCGGATCTTCGCCGCACTTGACGGCCTGAAGCGCTGACGGGCTAAGCTTCCTTGCGGGCGATCGCCCGCGCGACGGCGAGCGCCTCCTGCCGCGAGAGCCCGGGGCGGAGGAGGCGCTCGAGGGCGATCTCGTCGAGGATCCGGCCCACGAGGCGGGAGGGGGGGATCCCGAGCTCGCGTTGCAGCTCGTCGCCGCGGAGAAGCGGCGGCCGCCGGCGTTCGGCAAGAACCCCTTCGCGGAAGTCCGAAAGCAGACGAAAGGCCGCCTTGTGCAAACCCGGCGCGGCCTCGGGGTGCTCGGCTTCCTTCAGGGCAAGCGCAAGGAAGACCGCCCCGGGGAGCACCGGGGCCGCCTCCCGCAGGAACGCGTACCGCTCGCGCGGCGAGGTCGCGGGAAAACGGGCCAGGAGTTCGCCTGCGGCGGGGGCAAGGCGCGAAAGCCCATCCAGGATCGCGGCGTCCTTGCGGGAGAGGCGAAGCCGCGCCGCGGCCGCGGCGGCTTCGGCCTCACCGCGGAGCAGGGCCGCGAGCTTGAGCCGGATCATCTCTCCGGCGGGGAGCTCGGCCACGGCTTTCCCCCCCGGCGGGTCGAGAAGGCCGCCATCCTCTTCCAGGAGGGCTTCGAGCCGGGCGAGCGTCCGCAGGCGGCGCTCCGCCGCGGCCGCGGCGGAAGATCCGGCCGCCCCCAGCATTCCCGGAAGCAACCCCGCGGCCGCGCAGGCGGCGACCCGGGGGTGCGAGCGGCGGCAGGCGAGCAGGCCGTAGAGCTCCTCGCGCACCCGCTCGCCCGCGGGCTGCGAGAGAAGGGCCGCGCGGGCGGAGATCGCCGCCTGCGTTTCCGGGGCGATCGTGAAGTCGAGCTGTGCCGCGAGGCGAAACGCCCTGAGCAACCGGAGCGGGTCGTGCTCGAAGGCCTCCGGGGAGACGGCGGCGAGCCTTCTCCCCGCGAGATCGCGCATCCCGCCTGCGGGATCGATCAGCCGCCCGCCCGAGGCCTCGAGCGCGAGCGCGTTGACGGTGAAGTCCCTGCGCCGCAGGTCCTCCTCGATGCGTTCCCCCGCGGCCTTCAGGACATCGACCGTCGTTTGGCCGGCGGCCACGCGGTAGACGGCGAAGGGGGCCTTGCCGATCAGGACCGGACGGCCCCCGAGGGCCCGGGCGATCCCTTCCGCCAGCGGCCGGGCCTCGCCCAGGGTGACGAGATCGAAATCGTGGGGGGTGCGCCCGAGCAGGAGGTCGCGCACGCAGCCGCCGACGAGGAAGACCCCTTCCGCCGCGGGAAGCCAGGGGGGGCGAAACGAGGAGGGGATCGCGGGCATCATGGGGGGGTGGGCTCCGGCGGCTTTGAGGCTCGCGGCGCGGGATTCGCAACGGCCCCCGGGGAGTTCCCGCGCCGGCCTGCATGAAATTTGCGGGTCTTTGCCCTTGACACCGGCTTCGTTTTCCGTTAATTTTCCCATATTCACAACGACCGCGCAACCCGCCGGTTCGTGAAAAGAGATTTACTTCTGAAATCCGAATCATCCTCCTGGACAACCGACCTCGACCCTATCCAGCAGCCGCCGCATCAGGTTCGTCGGTTGAGACAGTCCTGAATTCAGGAGCCCGCCCGCGCGCGGAAAAGGACGTCCGGTTGGATCCCAAGCGCTCGACGGACGCGCAAGCCCCCCGGGTAGCCCTTCGCGTCCCCGGGCGGGGAAGGGTGCCGCACACGAATCGCGCCGCCGCCGGCATGCCGCCGGGGGAAGAAACCGAGAGGGAGCCACGACCGATCCGGAGCGCTCCGGGCGGTGAGGGCCGGGAAGAACCGCATGCAAGGGGAAACGGTGGAATGAACATCGCAGAGCTGAAACAGAAAAAGATCAACGAGCTGATGCAGATGGCGAAGGAGTTCGGCATCGAGGGCGCATCCAACATGCGCAAGCAGGAGCTCATGTTCGCCCTGCTCCAGGGGCAGATCGAGAAGAACGGGCAGATCTACGGCGAGGGGACCCTGGAAATCCTGCCGGACGGTTTCGGGTTCCTGCGCTCCCCGGCCTCGAACTACCTCCCCGGCCCGGACGACATCTACGTCTCGCCCTCCCAGATCCGCCGTTTCAACCTGCGCACCGGGGACACGATTTCGGGCCAGATCCGGCAGCCGAAGGATTCGGAGCGCTACTTCGCCCTGCTCAAGGTGGAGGCGATCAACTACGAAGACCCCGACGCGGCCCGCGACAAGATCCTCTTCGACAACCTCACGCCGCTCTACCCGATGCGCAAGATGAACCTCGAGACCGACCCGGAGAACTACTCCACCCGGATCCTCGATCTCATGGTGCCCATCGGGTTCGGCCAGCGCTGCCTGATCGTCTCCCCGCCGCGCTCCGGCAAGACCATGCTGCTGCAGGCGATCGCCAACGCGATCATCAAGAGCCACAAGGACGTCGTGCCCTTCGTGCTGCTGATCGACGAGCGGCCGGAGGAGGTGACCGACATGGAGCGCACGGTCGACGCCGAGGTCATCAGCTCGACCTTCGACGAGCCGGCCGAGCGCCACGTGCAGGTCGCGGAGATGGTGATCGAAAAGGCCAAGCGCCTCGTCGAGCACAAAAAAGACGTCGTCATCCTGCTCGACAGCATCACGCGGCTTGCCCGCGCCCACAACGCGGTGGTCCCGCCGAGCGGCAAGATCCTCTCGGGCGGTGTCGATTCGAACGCCCTGCAGCGGCCCAAACGCTTCTTCGGCGCCGCGCGCAACATCGAGGAGGGCGGCAGCCTGACGATCATCGCCACGGCCCTGATCGACACCGGAAGCCGCATGGACGAGGTGATTTTCGAGGAGTTCAAGGGCACGGGCAACGCCGAAATCCAGCTCGACCGCAAGCTCGCCGACAAGCGGGTCTTCCCGGCGATCGACATCAAGCGCTCCGGAACGCGGAAAGAAGAGCTCCTCCTGCCCGAGGACGTGCTCAACCGCGTCTGGATCCTGAGAAAGCTCCTCACCACGCTCAACACCGTCGACAGCATGGAATTTCTGCTTGAAAAAATGAAGGGAACGCGCAACAATCGCGAATTTCTGAATTCCATGAACGCCTGAGGCGGGGCGTTCCCATCCCGGAAAGGGCCCGAACCATGAAAGAGAAGATCCACCCCCAATACCACCCGGACGTGAAGATCCGCTGCGCCTGCGGCAACGTGATCGAGGCGGGATCCACCAAGGCGAGCATCACGGTGGAGATCTGCTCGAGCTGCCACCCCTTCTTCACCGGCAAGCAGAAGCTCGTGGACACGGCCGGCCGCATCGAGCGCTTCCGCAAGAAGTACGAAAAATTCCAGTCCCCGCCCAAGAACGCCTAGATTCCGCCGCCCCCCTGAAGCGGGGCCCGGCCCACGCCGGCGCCCCGCAGGACATCCCTCTCGAACCCGTTCGACCCCCGCCGGCGGGCCCGCGCCGCCGCGGGCGGGAAACCGACCATGCTGGAGAAACTGCAAGGGGTTGAAGCCCGCTACCTCGAGCTGGAACGCAGGCTGAGCGACCCGGCCTTTCTCGCGGACCGCGAGGCCTACGCGAAAGCGGTGCGCGAGCACGCGGACATCGGCCGCATCGTGGGCGCCTTCCGCGCCTTCCGGGAGACCGAGACGCGCCTGGCCGAGGCGCGGGCGCTCGCCGAGGACGGCGACCCCGAGATCCGGGCCCTGGCGCGCGAGGAGGTCGCGGCGCTGACCGCCCGCCGCGGCGAGCTCGAGCAGGAACTGCGCCGCATGCTCCTGCCCCGGGACCCCAACGACGAGAAGAACGTGATCCTCGAGATCCGCGCCGGGACCGGCGGGGAGGAGGCCGCGCTCTTCGCGGGCGACCTCTTTCGGATGTACAGCCGCTACGCGGAGGACCGCGGCTGGAAGGTGGACGTCCTTTCCGCCCACGCGACGGGGGTCGGCGGGTTCAAGGAAATCATCGCCCGGCTGCAGGGCCGCGGCGCCTACAGCCTGCTCAAGTACGAAAGCGGCATCCACCGCGTGCAGCGCGTGCCGATCACCGAAACCCAGGGGCGCATCCACACCTCGGCCGTCACCGTGGCCGTCTTGCCGGAGGCCGACGAGGTCGACGTCGCCATCGACCCCGCGGAGCTGCGGATCGACGTCTTCCGCTCCGGCGGCCCCGGCGGCCAGAGCGTCAACACCACGGACTCCGCCGTGCGGGTCACCCACCTGCCCACGGGCCTGGTGGTCATCTGCCAGGACGAGAAGTCCCAGCTCAAGAACAAGAACAAGGCGCTCAAGGTGCTGCGCTCCCGGCTGCTCGACCTCAAGATCCAGGAGCAGGAGCGGCGGCGCGCCGAGGAGCGCAAGAGCCAGGTGGGCACCGGCGACCGCAGCGGCCGCATCCGCACCTACAACTTCCCCCAGAACCGCGTGACCGACCACCGCATCGGGCTGACCCTCTACCGGCTGGAGAGCATCCTGGAAGGGGCGATCCAGGAGCTGATCGACGCCCTGGTCGTTCATTTCCAGGCCCAGGCCCTGCAGCATGCCGACGCCGCCCCCCCCGCCTGACCCCCGGGACAGCGCGGCCGCCCGACTCCGCGAAGCCGCCCGCCGGCTCGCCGCGCACGGGATCGACAGCCCGCGGTCGACGGCCGAGATCCTGCTCGCCTTCGTCCTGGGCTGCCCGCGCGGCGAGCTCTTCCGGCACCTCGGGCGCGCGCTCTCGCCCCAGGAGGAGGCCGCGTTTCAGGGGCTGCTCGCGCGCCGGCTCGGCCGCGAGCCGACCGCCTACCTGACCGGCAGGCGCGGGTTCTGGACCCTGGATCTCGAGGTCACCCCCGAGGTCCTCATCCCGCGGCCCGAAACCGAGCGCCTGGTCGAGGCCGCCCTCGAGGTCATCGGCCGGGCTCCGGCGGGATGCGCCCTCCGCGTCCTCGACCTCGGCTGCGGCTCGGGGGCCGTCGTGATCGCGCTCGCCTGCGAGGCCCCGGGGCACCGCTACTTCGCCGGCGACCGCTCCGCCGCCGCGGTGCGGCTCGCCCGGCGCAACGCGGCCGGCCACGGCTGCGGGGGGCGGATCCGCTTCTTCGTCGCCGACTGGGCCGCGGCCCTGCGGCCGGGGGCGGCCCCCTTCGACCTGATCGTCTCCAACCCGCCCTACATCCCCAGCGGCCGGATCGAGACCCTGCAGCCCGAGATCGCGCGCTTCGAGCCGCGGGCGGCCCTCGACGGGGGGGAGGATGGGCTCGACGCCTACCGCGCGATCCTGGGCGGCGCCTGGGGGCTTCTCGCGCCGGGGGGCGTCCTGCTGCTCGAAATCGGCCACGACCAGCGCCCCGCCCTCGAGCGGCTGATCGCCGCGGCGGGGCTTCCGGCGCAGGTGAGCTGCCTTCCGGACCTCTCCGGCCGGGACCGGGTGCTGCGAGTCCTAAAAAAAGATCTTGCCAGAAAGACGACCGATCGATTATAAACAGGAGTTTACGAAATCACGGCGTTTTTCATCCCACACGCCGCCCCTTCCTGCCTCCCGGTGCCCCGCCGCCGCGGGGTGGAGGCATGCCCGAGGGCGGCGGAGGAAACCAACCGAAAGGAGATCCGCATGGCCTACGTGACGATGAAGGAGCTGCTCGAAGCCGGCGTGCACTTCGGGCACCAGACCAAACGCTGGAACCCGAAGATGAAGCCGTACATCTTCGGCGCGCGCAACGGGATCTACATCATCGACCTGCAGAAGACCGTCAAGATGTTCAAGACGGCCTACGACTTCGTGGTGGACACGGTGGCCAACGGCCAATCGCTGCTGTTCGTGGGGACCAAGAAGCAGGCCAAGGAGGCGATCTACGAAGAGGCCAACCGCTGCGAGATGTTCTACGTGCACAACCGCTGGCTGGGCGGCATGCTCACCAACTTCCAGACCATCCGCAAGAGCATCGAGCGGCTGAACTACCTCAACACCATCCACAACGACGGCGCGATCAACCTGTTTCCCAAGAAAGAGCGCATGAAGCTCTCCAAGGAGCGCGAGAAGCTCGACGGGAACCTCGGCGGCATCCGCAACATGGACCGCCTGCCGGGGGCGATGTTCGTGATCGACCCCAAAAACGAGGAGATCGCCGTCCACGAGGGGCGGCGCCTGAAGATCCCCATCGTCGCCGTGGTGGACACGAACTGCGACCCCGACCTGATCGATTACCCCATCCCGGGCAACGACGACGCCATCCGCGCCATCCGCCTGATGACCTCGCGCATGGCCGACGCCTGCATCGAGGGCCGCCGGCGGTGGCAGGAGAAGCTCCAGGCCGAGGCCGACAAGGCGCCGCAGGAAGAGGCGCCCCCGCGCCTCGCCGTGGCCGCGGACCTCAAGCCCGGCGAGCGCAAGATCATCTCCGAGGGCGACGGCGGGCCGGTGATCGAGGTGATCCGCCGGGCACCCGGCGAGGTGCCGCCGCCGGCCGAAGGGGCCGGCTTGGACGCGGAAGAGACCGCGGTGGAGGAACGATGACGGAGATCAGCGCGAAACTGGTTAAGGAGCTCCGGGAGAAGACCGGGGCGGGGATGATGGACTGCAAGGAGGCGCTCGCCGCCGCCGGCGGGGATCTCACGCGGGCGGTCGAGGTGCTGCGCAAGAAGGGGCTCGCGACCGCCCAGAAACGGGCGGGCCGGGCGACCGGGGAGGGGACGATCGCCGCCTACATTCACCACGGCGGCAAGCTCGGGGTTCTCGTGGAGGTCGACTGCGAGACCGATTTCGTCGCCAAGAACGAGCAGTTCCAGGAATTCGCCCGCAACCTCGCGATGCACATCGCCGCCGCCAACCCCCTCGGGGTGCGGCCGGAGGACATCCCCGCCGAGGTCGTCGCCAAGGAGCGTGAAATCTACGCCGCCCAGGCGAAGGAGACCGGCAAGCCCGACAAGGTGATCGAAAAGATCGTCGAGGGCAAGCTCAAGAAGTTCTACGAAGACAACTGCCTCCTGCAGCAGCGCTACGTCCGCAACCCCGACCTCACGATCGCCGATTGCTTGAACGAGCTCATCGCCAAGATCGGCGAGAACATCACCGTCCGGCGTTTCGTCCGCATGCAGGTGGGGGATTGAGCGTGGAGCAGCCTCGCTACCGGCGGGTCATCGTCAAGATCAGCGGCGAAGCCCTGATGGGGGACCAGGAATTCGGCATCCACCCCGAGATGATCCGCTTCGTCGCCGAGGAGCTGCGCGGCATCGTGCGGCTGGGGGTGCAGACCGCCGTCGTCGTCGGCGGCGGGAACATCTTCCGCGGCATCGCCGCGAGCTCCTACGGGATGGACCGGACCTCGGCCGACCACATGGGCATGCTGGCGACGGTGATCAACAGCCTGGCGCTCCAGGACGCGCTCGAAAAGAAAGGCGTGCCGACCCGGGTCCAGACCGCCATCGGCATGCACCAGGTGGCCGAGCCCTACATCCTGAGGCGGGCCATCCGGCACCTGGAGAAGGGGCGGGTCGTGATCTTCGCCGCCGGGACCGGCAACCCCTACTTCACCACCGACACGGCCGCCGTGCTGCGGGGCCAGGAGATTCATGCCGAAATCCTGCTCAAGGCGACCAAGGTGGAGGGGGTCTACGACCGCGATCCGGCCGCCCACCCCGATGCGCGGCTTTTGCCGTCGGTGAGCTTCATGGAGGTGCTGGAGCGGCAGCTGAAAATCATGGACATGACGGCCATCTCGCTCGCCATGGACAACGAGCTGCCGCTCGCCGTCTTCCGGCTGAAGACGCCGGGGAACATCCGCCGGGTCGTCTGCGGCGAAGAGGTCGGGACCCGCATCCACCCCTGAGGACCGGGAGGGAGAACGCAAGCCATGATCGAAGACATCCAGCGCGAGACGCGGCAGGGCATGGAGAAGGCGATCGAGGATCTCAAGCGCGACCTGAAGCGCGTGCGCACGGGGCGGGCCTCGCTTTCGCTGCTCGACGGGGTCAAGGTCGACTACTACGGCAGCCTGACGCCGCTGCAGCAGCTCGCCACCCTCGCCGTGCCCGAAAGCCGCCTGATCACCATCCAACCCTGGGACGCCTCGGTCATCAAGGAGATCGAGAAGGCGATCCTCAAGGCCGACCTGGGCCTCACGCCGACCAGCGACGGCAAGATCATCCGCATCGCCGTCCCCCCGCTCACCGAGCAGCGCCGCAAGGAGCTCGTCAAGCTCGTCAACAAGATCTGCGAGGAGCACAAGGTCTCGATCCGCAACATCCGCCGCGAGGCGAACGAACGGATCAAGGCGCTCAAGAAAGACGGCGGGATCTCCGAGGACGAGGCCTTCAAGGCGCAGGAGAAGATCCAGAAGATGACCGACGAGCACATCGAGCTCGTCGATCGCTGCTTCAAGGAAAAAGAGAAAGAGATCCTTGAGTTCTGAGACCGCCTCCCGCGCCCCGCAGCCCCCCGCCGCCCCCGCCCTGCCCGTCCATGTCGCGATCATCATGGACGGAAACGGCCGCTGGGCGAGCCGGCGGCTGATGTCGCGCGTCACGGGGCACGAAAAGGGCGCGGAGACCGTGCGCATGGTGGTGCGCGCCTGCCGCGAGCTGGGCATCGCCCACCTCACGCTCTACGCCTTCTCCACGGAAAACTGGCAGCGGCCCGCATCCGAGGTGAACGCGCTGATGGGGCTGCTGCGCCGGTTCATCGACCAGGAGCGCGCCGAGCTCGTGCGCAACGGCATCCGCCTGCATCCCATCGGCAGGCTCGAACGGCTGCCGGACGACGTGCGCGAGGCGCTCGGCCGTGTGGTGGACGAAACCCGCGATAACGCGGGCCTCCGGCTCCACCTCGCCCTGAGCTACGGCGGCCGGGACGAGATCGCGCGCGCGGCACGGCGGATCGCCGAGGCGGTGCAGGCCGGGAGGATGCGGCCCGAGGAGATCGACGAAGCGGCCCTCGCGGCCGCGCTGGACACCGCGGGGGTCCCCGACCCGGACCTTTTGATCCGCACCGGCGGCGAACTGCGGGTCAGCAACTTCCTGTTGTGGCAGATCGCCTACACGGAGATCTTCGTCACCCCCACCCTCTGGCCCGATTTCAGCCGGCGCGAGTTCGAAGCCATCCTCGCCGACTTCGGCCGCCGCGAGCGGCGCTTCGGGCATCTCTAGCGGGAGGCAACGGTGCAGGAGCCGGACCCGAGGGCCGGGAAGTGGCAGGCGGCGGACCACGGCCGCCGCTGGGTCACCGCGCTCGTCGCGCTGGCGGTGCTGGTCGCCTGCGTCGCCGCCGGCGGGGTCGCCTTTTCCGCCCTCGGCCTGCTCGGCGCCCTGGGTTGCCTGAGGGAATTCCAGAAACTCGCCCGCGCACCCGACGGCCGCGGCGAGGCGGGCGAACTGGCCTGGGTCGGCTATGCCGCGGCCGTCGCCCTCGTTCTCGTCGCCCACGCGGGCGCGTGGGCCGCCCTGCCCGCCGTGGCGGCCCTCCACCTCGTCTGCTGCGGGGCGCTCGGCCTCAGGCGCTTTCCCGCCGACCGTCTCGTGCTGGCCGGGGTCGCGCGGCAGGTCCTCGGGCTCGTCTACTGCGCGCTGCCGATCGCGCTCTTCATCGCCCTGCGTTCCATGCCCGAGGGGGTGGCCTGGGTGCTGCTCACCTGCGCCGTGGTGTTCGCCGGGGACTCGGCCGCCTTTTACGTCGGCACCCTCCGGGGCCGGCACAAGCTCGCGCCGGCGATCAGCCCCGGCAAGACCGTGGAAGGGGCGATCGCCGGCCTTGCGGCGAGCCTCCTCACGGGGGCGCTGGGGGCGGCCGGGTTCCTGTCGGGGCTCTCCGCCGCCGGGGGCGCGGCCTTCGGGCTGCTGGTCGGGCTCGCGGGGCAGGCGGGGGATCTGTTCGAGTCCTGCTGGAAACGGGCGGCGGGCGTCAAGGACTCGGGATCGCTGCTCCCGGGGCACGGCGGGTTTCTCGACCGCTTGGATGCCCTCTTGTTCGCCGCCCCGGTCGCCTTCGGGCTGCGCCTCGGGCTCGGCCCGCCCTGAGGGCCGGACCCCGCGGCGGAAGCTTCCCCTCGGTCGCCGATGAAACGGCTCTCCATCCTTGGATCGACGGGATCGATCGGGCAGGGCGCCCTGCGGATCGTCGCCCGCTTTCCCGAGCGCTTCGCCGTCAAGGCCCTCGCCGCGCACCGGCGGCTCGAGCTGCTCGCCGACCAGATCCGCCGCTTCCGGCCGGAGGCGGTCGTGGTCGCCGACGCCCGGGCCGCCCGCGATCTGGCCGCGAGCCTTCCGCCGGCGTCGCGGCCGGAGATCCTCTGCGGGGAGGAGGGCTACCGCCGGGCGGCTTCCTGGCCCTCGGCGGACCTCACGTTGAATGCCATCGTGGGCGCCGCGGGGCTTTTGCCCACGCTGGCCGCGGTCGAGGCGGGCAAGACCGTCGCGATCGCCAACAAGGAGACCCTGGTCATGGCCGGCGGGCTCGTCACCCGGCGGGCCGCCGCCTGCGGGGCATCGCTGTTGCCGGTCGACAGCGAGCACAGCGCCGTCTTCCAGTGCCTGGAAGGCCGCTCCCCCGCGGAGCTGGAGCGGATCCTGCTCACCGCCTCGGGCGGCCCCTTCCTCGAGCGCCCCGTCGAGACCCTGGAGGAGGTCACCCCCGAGGAGGCGCTGCGCCACCCGAACTGGTCCATGGGCGCCAAGATCACCGTGGACTCGGCGACCCTGATGAACAAGGGGCTCGAGGTGATCGAGGCCATGCGGCTCTTTTCCATCCCCCCCGAGCGGATCGAGGTCGTCGTTCACCCGCAGAGCATCGTGCACTCGATGGTCGCCCTCCGGGACGGGACGGTGCTCGCCCAGATGGGCGTTCCCGACATGGCCGCGGCCATCGGCTACGCGCTCTCCTACCCCGAGCGGCTGCCGCTCGGTCAGGAGCTGCCCGCGTTCGCCGCAGGGCTCACGCTTTCCTTCCGCGCGCCGGACCCGGTCCGCTTCCCGTGTCTTGCGCTCGCCCTCGAGGCCGCCCGGGCCGGCGGGACCGCCCCGGCAGCGCTGAACGCCGCCAACGAGGAGGCGGTGGGGGCGTTCCTGGAACGGCGGATCGGCTTCGGGGACATCCCGCGGGTCGTCGCCCACGCCCTCCGGCGGCACGCCGCGGAAGCCGAGGAGTCCCTGGAGGCGGTGCTCGAAGCCGACCGGGAGGCCCGCGCCGCAGCACGGGAATGGATCGTCCGAAACCGGGCTTGACCGCGGCGCGGCCCGGACCCTATAGATCCGCAAGCGGCCCTCTTGAGGCCCGAGAGCGGGGAACGTCATGGGACACAGCGTCTTTGCCTTTCTGATCGTACTGGGCATCCTCATCTTTTTCCACGAGTTCGGCCATTTCCTCATCGCGCGGCTCTTCGGCGTCGGGGTCGAGAAATTCTCCCTGGGCTTCGGCCCGCGGCTCTTCGGCAAAAAGATCGGCCTGACCGATTACCGGCTCTCGCTGCTGCCGCTCGGCGGGTACGTGAAGATGGTGGGCGAGGAGCCCGACGAGGAGCTCCCCCCGGAGCAGATCCCGCTCTCCTTCACCCACAAGCCCGTGCTGCAGCGGATGCTGATCGTCTTCGCCGGGCCCTTTTTCAACATCCTGCTCGCGATCCTGATCTTCTGGGGGATCGCCCTGGCCGCGGGGGTCACGGTTCTCCAGCCCGTGATCGGCGCGGTGAAGGAGCCTTCGCCGGCCCAGCGCGCGGGGTTTCTCCCCGGCGACCGCGTGGTGGCGATCGACGGGGTTCCCGTGGAGAGCTGGGAGGCGATGGCCGACCGCATCCACGCCAGCCTCGGCCGCGAGATCGCGGTCGCCGTCGAGCGGGACGGGGAGCGGTTCGTGCTGCGCGTGGCGCCCGAGCCGGCGGTGACCCGCAACCTCCTCGGCGAGGAGGCGCCGCGCTACATCATCGGCATCGGCAGCGCGGGCGCGGTCGAAACCCGCCCGCTCGGGTTCTTCGAGGCGGCCTCCGAGAGCCTGCGGCAGACCGCGGGCATCGTGGGCCTCATGGTCCGCATCGTGGCCAAGCTGCTCACGGGCGACATTTCCGTGGACACCGTCGGCGGCCCGCTCATGATCGCCCAGATGGCGGGCGATCAGGCGCGCGCGGGGATCGCGAGCCTCTTCCAGTTCATCGCCGTCATCAGCGTGAACCTCGCCGTCATCAACCTGCTGCCCATTCCGGTGCTCGACGGCGGCCATCTCCTGTTCTTCGCCATCGAGGCCGTGCGCGGCCGGCCGGTCCGGCTCAAGGTGCGCGAGATCGCCCAGCAGGTGGGCATGGTGCTGCTCATCATGCTCATGATCCTCGTCTTCTACAACGACATCACCCGGCTGTTCTTCAGCTCCTGAAAGGGGTCGCCCCATGCCCGCCCGACTGGAGATCACCCTGCAGCCCGCCCTGGTCGACGCCGAGGGCGAGGCCCTGCGGCGCAAGGCGCGCGAGTACTTCGGGATCGAAACGCGGCGGATCCGCACGGTGCAGATCCTCATGCTCGATGCGGCGCTCGACGCGGAGGAGCTCGAGCGCATCCGGCGGGAGATCTTCACCAACCCCGTGACCCAGCGCTCCGCCTGGGGAACCCTCGATCTGCCGGCGGATTGGGTGCTGTGGGTGGGGCTGCGGCCCGGGGTGCGCGACAACGCGGGCGCCACGGCGATCGAGGCGATCGAGGACCTCCTCGGCCGCGCCCTCGCGCCCGGCGAGGCGGCCTACACCTCGAAGCGCTACTGCATCGAGGCCCCGCAGGCCTCGCGCCGCGAACTGGAGCGGATCGCCGCCGAGCTCCTGGCCAACGACCTGATCCAGCAGTGGCGCCTCTGGTCCGCCGCGGAGTGGGACCCGCGGGAGGGGATCGGTTGGGTGCTCCCCAAGGTGAGGCTCGACCGGCGCCCGCGGGTCACCCCGATCCCCGTCGCCGCGGACGAGGAGCTCTTGCGGATCAGCCGCGAACGGGGCCTGGCGCTCCACCCCCGCGACATTCCCGTCATCCGCGCCTACTTTCAGGACCCGCGCGTCCGGGAGGCGCGCCGGGCCGTCGGGCTCGGCGACCCGACGGACGTCGAGCTCGAGTACGTCTCCCAGGCGCGAAGCGACCACTGCAACCACAACACCTTCCGCGGCCGGTTCCATTACCGCGAGGCGGGGGCCGAGGCGGTCGAGACGATCGACAACCTCTTTGCGACCTTCATCGAAGAGCCCACCCTCGCGATCGCCCGCCAAAAACCCTGGGTCGTCTCCGTCCTCTGGGACAACGCCGGGGCGGGGCGCCTGGACGATAGCCACCACTACGTCATCACCGGCGAGACGCACAATTCGCCCTCGAACATGGAAGCCTACGGTGGGGCGATCACGGGCATCGTGGGGGTCTACCGCGATCCCCTCGGCACCGGCCGCGGGGCGAAGCTCATTCTGGGCGGCTGGGGGTTCTGCGTGGGCCCGAGGGACTATGCCGGCCCCTTGCGGCCGCGCCTCCACCCCCGGCGCCTGCTGGACGGGGTCGTCGAAGGCGTGCGCGACGGCGGCAACAAAAGCGGCATCCCCACCGTCTTCGGCCAGCTCCTCTTCGACCCGGGCTACATGGGCAAATGCCTGGTCTTCGTGACCGCCGTAGGCATCATGCCGGCCCGCGTCGCGGGGGAGCCCTCCGAGCAGAAGACGACCACCGCCGGGGACCTGATCGTCATGTGCGGCGGCCGCGTGGGCAAGGACGGCATCCACGGGGTGACGGCCTCCTCGGAGGTCTTCTCCGCACACACCCCGGCCGGGCACGTGCAGATCGGGGATCCCTACACCCAGAAGAAGATGCACGACTTTCTCCTCGAGGCGCGCGACGAGGGGCTCATCCGGTTCATCACCGACAACGGCGGCGGGGGGCTCTCCTCGTCGATCGGGGAGTCGGCCCGGTTCTCCGGCGGCGCCGAGGTCGCCCTCGAGAAGGTCCCCCTCAAGTACGAGGGGCTCGACCCCTGGGAGATCTGGGTCTCGGAATCCCAGGAGCGGATGACCGTCGCGGTGCGGCCCGAGGACGTCCCCCGCTTCCTGGAGCTCTCGCGCCTCCACGGGGTCGAGAGCACGGTCATCGGGCGCTACACCGACAGCGGCAAGCTCCACCTCACCTACGCGGGCGAGACCTGCGCCTTCGTCGATCTCGACCTGCTCCGGGCCGGGTTCCCGCAATGGGAGTTCGAGGCGGAGTGGACCCCGCCCGAGCGGCGCGGCCTGACGGAGCCGGTCCTGGGGGAGCCCGGGGACTGCACGCGGCTGCTGCTCGATCTGCTCTCGAGCCCGAACCTCGCCTCGACGGAGTGGATCGCGCGGCAGTACGACCACGAGGTGCAAGGGGGCAGCGTCCTCAAGCCGCTCCTCGGCGTCGGCCGGGACGTGCCGGCGGACGCCGCCGTTCTCCGGCCGCTTCTCTCCTCCCCCAGGGGGCTCGCCTACGCCCAGGCGATCCTGCCCTTCTATTCGCGCATCGACGCCTACGCGATGACCGCCTGCACGATCGACGAGGCCTTCCGCCGCGTGCTCGCCGTGGGCGGGGACCCCGATCACGTGGGCGGGGTCGACAACTTCTGCTGGCCGAGCGTTCAATACGACCCGGTCCTGAACCCCGACGGCCGGTTCAAGGCCGCCCAGCTCGTGCGCGCCTGCCGCGCCCTCAAGGAAACCTGCCTCGCCTACGGGATCCCGCTGCTTTCCGGCAAGGACAGCATGTACGTCGACGGCCACCTCCCCGGAAGCTACGGGGAGACCCACAAGGTCTCCGCCCTGGAGACGATCCAGTTTTCGACGATCTCGCTGGTCGAGGACGTGCGGCGCTGCGTCAGCCCCGAGATCAAGGTCGCGGGCGACCTGCTGTTCGCGGCCGGGCTGACCCGCGACGAGCTGGGCGGCTCCGAATACTACCGCCATCTCGGCTACACCGGTTTGAAGGTCCCGCAGGTGCGCTGTGCCGATTTTCTCCCCCTCTACCGGGCGATCGCGGCGCTGGTCCGCGAGGAGCAACTCGCCTCGCTCCACGGCGTCTACCGCGGGGGGCTTGCCGTCCACCTCGCGCTGATCGCCGTCGCCGGGGGACTCGGGTTGCGCGTGGACGCGCGCCGGGTCCCGGCCGAAGGGGTCCGGCGCCTGGACACGCTCCTCTTCTCGGAGTCGGCCGGCCGCTTCCTCTTCACTGCGGATCCGGCGCGGCGGCGGGACATCGAGGCGCGGCTGCAGGGGTTCCCCGTCTGTTGCATCGGCGAGGTCGTTTCCGATCCCCGGCTCGAAATCCTCGGCCTGGACGGCCGGGTCGCGCTCGCGGCGAACCTGGAGGAGCTGGCCGCCGCCTGGAAACGGCCTTTCGGCCATCTCGCCCAAGGGGGGGTGGGGGAGCGATGAAGCCCAAGGTCCGCGTTCTTCTTCCCGCAGGCTACGGCCTCAACTGCGACGCCGAGACGATCTACGCCTTCGAGCGCGCCGGCGCCGCCGTGCACCGCGTGCCCATGAACCTTCTCTTCCGGGGGGAGGTGTCCCTCAGGGATCATCAGATCCTGGTGCTGATGGGGGGCTTCGGCTGGGGGGACGACCATGGCGCCGGGGTCATCCAGGCGGTGCGCTTCCGCACCCACCTGGGGGAGGAGCTCGAGGCCTTCATCGAGCGCGGCGGCCTGGTCATCGGGATCTGCAACGGCTTTCAGGCGCTGGTCAACCTGGGGCTGCTGCCGGGGTTCGACGGCGACTACCGCACGCGCTCGGTTGCGCTTCTGCCCAACGACTGCGGGATGTTCCGGGATCAGTGGGTGCGGCTCGTCGTCGATCCCGGCTCCCCCTGCGTGTTCACCCGCGGGCTGGAGGCGGCGGAGCTCCCCGTGCGCCACGGGGAGGGCAAGTTCTACGCCGCCCCGGAGGTGATCGCCAGGCTGCGGGCGCGGCGGCAGATCGTCCTGCGCTACGCGCTGCCGGAGGGCAGCCCCGCGGGCGGCCGTTTCCCGGACAACCCCAACGGGTCGGTCGAGGACATCGCCGGCATCTGCGATGCGACCGGCCGCATCTTCGGCCTCATGCCGCACCCCGAGGCCTTCAACGACTGGACGAATCACCCCGACTGGCCGCGGCTGAGGGAGCACGCGCGCCGCGCCGGAAGGCCCTTCGGCACCGAGCCTCCGGTGGGCCTGCGCATCTTCGAAAACGCCGTTCGCCACTTCCAAGGGTCCTAAAAAACCCCATCCCGCAAGACAGCCCCGGGAAAAGCCTCCCCCGGGCCGAAGCCACTCTCGGCGTGCAGCCCGCTCCCCGGCCGTGACCGCGAGGGGAAAACGGTCGCCGGGGTCTCCGAGTTCAAGCGCGCAATTTCCGTTTCCTCCCTGTAATTGCAGACCTGCGAAAACCGCCGGCTCAAGGCCGGAGGCCGCAAATTTTTTCAACCCCCTTGAAGAGACTTTAAGGTTCGTGGCCGTTCGCGGAAGCGCGCGCCGCTTTCCCGCGCCCCGGCCGGGGAGGGCGCTCTTCCCCGGCCGGGGCCGGCGGGTTTTCGCTCGAATTCATCGGGTTAGATACTTCGGTCGCTCCGGCCGGAGGCCGCCCGGCGGCCATCCCGAACCGTTCCTCCACCCGGCGTGGCACGGCTTTTGTAGAACCGCTCCCGGAGTTTCCACAAGGAGCCGATGCCATGCGACGGGAATCGGGATTCAGCGCTTTCGAGGTGGCCGTCACCCTGGCCGTGGTCGCTCTGCTCGCCTCGGTCAGCATGCCCTCGTTTTTGCGCTGGCTGCAAGTGCACCGGCTGCGCGGGGCGGCGATCAACCTGACGGCGGATTTGGAGATGGCCAAGGTGCGCTCGATCCGCGAGGGGGCCGCCGTCACCGTCGTCTTCGCCGAAAACGAGTACACCCTGTTTCTGGACAACGGCGCCGGGGGCGGGGAGGCGGGGGACGGGATCCGCAACGGCGCAGAACCCCTGGTCCTTTACCGCCAGCTCCCCGCGGGGGTCCGGATCGTGCTTGCGGAGATGACGCTGCCCGACCAGCGGCTCAGTTTCGACAGCCGGGGGCTCGCCCCGGCGTTGACCTCGGCGGGGTCGATCCCGCTCGTCAACGGCACCGGCGAGCGCCGCATCCGGGTGAACCGGCTGGGGAACATCCGCAGCCTATAGGAGGAGAAGCGCGAGATGGTTGGGCGTTTTCACGACGCGCGCGGGTTTTCCTTCATCGAGCTCCTGATTGCCATGGGCATCCTCTCGCTCGGGATGCTCGCCGCGGTGTCGATGCATTTCGGATCGGCCAGAAACAACACCAAGGGCAACCTCTACACCCAGGCGAACATGCTGGCCAAGGCGCAGCTCGAGGACCTGAAGAACCGGGAGGTCGCCGCGCTCGCCGCCGGAGGGCCCTATGCCGACCCCAACAACCCGGTCGACGCCGAGGGCCGCTCGGGCGGCATCTTCACCCGCACCTGGACCATCGAGACCCTGGGGGATGGGGCGCGGCGCATCACGGTGCGGGTGGAGTGGACGCGGCTCGGCCGGCAGGCAAGTGTCGTGGTCTCGTCCAACACGCAAGGGAACGGCGTATGAGACGCAGGGCAAAGCGGCCGGTGAACGGCGCGGGCCGGAGGGCGATCGGCCCGCAGGGCGGTTTCTCCATGGTGGAGATGCTTCTTGTGCTCGCCGCGCTCTCGATTCTCTTCGGGGCGATCTACACGGGCTTCGAGCGCCTGAACCGCTCCTACACGGCCGAAAACGTGAAGGCGGCGACCCAGCAGAGCGCGCGCATCGGGGTCGAGATGATGGTGCAGGACATCCGGCTTGCGGGCCTTGACCCGCTGGGGAGCGCGGGCGCCGGCATCGTGGAGGCGACCCCCACCCGGCTGCGGTTCACCGCCGACATGAACAACGACGGGCTGCTCGACGGTCCTTTCGAAAACGTCACCTACGCCCTGAACGGCACGCGGCTCGAGCAGACCAGCCATCTGGGGACCGAGGTGCTGCTCGAGGACGTCAGCCAGATGCAGTTCGCCTTCCTCGACGCGACCGGGGCGGCGATCCCGGAGGCCGAGCTCGCCACGCGGCGGGCCGACATCCGCGCCGTCGAGATCACCCTGACCGTCAACCGGCCGGCCGGCCGCAACCCGGCCGTTTCGCGCACCTACGCGACACGGGTGCGCTGCCGCAACCTCTAAGGGAGAGAACCCGGCGATGTGCTCCAGACCCGGCGCCATCCTGAGAGACGAGCGGGGCTTCATCCTCGGGGCCTCGATTCTCATTTCGGCCGTGCTCCTGCTCGCGGGGGTGCTCGCGTTGTGGACCTCGACGACCGAGATGCACGTCGTGCGCAACGAAGGGGATCTCACGCGCGAGTTCTACGCCTCGGAGGCGGCCGTCATCGACGCCCTCGAGAATTACGACCGCGGCACGACCGGCAAGGGGGAGGCCGGCGCGACGCACTGGCTGACCGACCAGTTCCTGCTCGACGGGCCGCTGGCCGCCAATTACCGCTTCTTTGCCCTCGACGCCCAGAGCCGGCCGATCGCCGAGGTCCGGGTGCGCTGCATCACCGATGCCGCGGTCGCCATCGATTTCGACGAGGACGGGCAGGCGGGGCCGGCCGAGACCGCGGCGAACGACCTGCCGCGGCAGCGGCACATTTCCGCCCCGCCGCCGGGTTCGGGCTTCAGCCTCAAGTATTTCGAGATCCGCCGCTACGGGATCACGGCGACCTCGCTCACGGGGAACACGCGCGTCCAGGTGGGCGCCTACAAGGTGTTCAACAAGTACCAATGAGCGCGCGGGGGCCTTCCCGCGACATGAAACCAAAGGAGACTCCGGCATGAGCCGCAGGCTGTTGATGGGGGTGATGGTCGTTCTCGGGCTGGCGGGGATCCTCCGCGCCGACGACACCGAGATCTACGGCACGGTCACCAACCCGGACATCGAGCCGAACGTCCTCATCATCTTCGACAACTCGGGCAGCATGGACGAGGCCGACGTCCCCGGGGTGCCCTACGACCCGAACCAGACCTACAGCTGCGCAGGCTGCACCTACTCGCGGAACGCCGTCTACTACCGCCGCTACAACTCCTCCACCGGGACCTACTGGTGGGATCTTTTCGCGGCAAACGTCGGCAGCCTCGGCTGCTCCACCCTCCGGGAGGCGCTCCTCGAGCAGGGCTACGCCGAGGGCTACATCCGCAGCAGCTCGCCCTTCAACTGCGGCGGAAGCACCAAGCGCTACCTCCGCCTGGGAAACTACCTGAACTACATCGAGACCGGGATCGGCCCCTACCTGCGCCGGATCGACGTCGCCAAGCAGGTCGTCTCCGACCTGATCGCGACGACCGACAACGTGCGCTTCGGCCTGATGATCTTCAACTACGAACAGGGCGGGCGGCTGCGCATCCCCTTGAAAAGCGTAAACGACCCGGCCCACCGCAGCGCGCTCTTGAACGCGGTGAACGAACTCACCCCCGCGACCTGGACGCCGCTAGCCGAGACCCTCGCCGAGGCGGGCCTCTACTACGCGGGGAAACCGAGCTGGTTCAACACGAGCGGGTTCCCCGCCGGGTCCTATTCCGGCGGGCGCTACGTCTCGCCCATGCTCGAGCGCTGCCAGAAGAACTACATCATCCTCATGACCGACGGTGAGCCCACCAAGGACCGGGACAGCCGGCTCTGGTCGGCCCCCTACATCAACGGCGACTTCATCGGGACCTCGACCCCCGCAAACGACCCGGCGAAATTCGCTTATCCTTACGACGGGTCGGGCTATCTCGAGGACGTGGCCCGCTATCTCTATGAAAACGACTGCAACCCCGCGATGGGCGACGGGACCGCCTTCGACAAGCAGAACATCACGACCTTCACCATCGGCTTGCGCATCGAGCAGGCGCTGCTGCAGCGCACGGCCGCGGCCGGCGGCGGCGCCTACTACACGGCCGAGAACTACTCGACGCTGCGCGAGGCCTTTTTCCAAATCATGTCGAGCATCATCGAGAAGAACGCCTGCTACGTCGCCCCGGTCGTCCCCATCAGCCGCATGAACCGCGTTTTCGCCGGCGACAAGATCTACCTCGGCTTCTTCAAGCCGCAGCAGAGCGGCCGCTGGATCGGAAACATCAAGCGCTACAAGCTCGAGCCCAACGGGGCGCTGATCGACGCCAAGGGCGACCCGGTCACGACCCCCGAGGGGCTGATCAAGGACAACGCGCTCTCCTGGTGGACCGTCCTCGGAAACGACGGCCCGGCGGTCGAAAGGGGCGGGGCGGCCGAGGCCTTGAGTCTCCAGATCGAGTCGACGGAGCCGCGGCGGGTCTACACCTGGACGGGGACGAGCCCGCTGCTTGCCCATTCCTCGAACGCCTTCGTCACTGCCAACACGGCGATCACCAACGCCATGCTGGGGGTCGCCGACGCGACCGCCCGCAGCCAGCTTTTCGATACGGTGCGCAACGGCGTCTTCGGCGACGTCATCCACTCCGAGCCCGCGATCGTCCACTACCCCGACAAGACCGTGATCTATGTCGGCGCAAACGACGGCATGCTCCACGCGATCGACGACGACACGGGGCAGGAGCTCTGGAGCTTCATCCCGCCCGAGCACCTCGGGCGGTTAAAGCGCCTCTCCGACGCCGACCACGACTATTTCGTCGACGGCTCGCCCGCGGTGTACGGCGGGGATGCGCAGAAGATCCTCGTGATCGGCTCGCGGCGCGGCGGGGAGGCCTATGTCGCCCTCGATGTCACCGATTACGCCGCCCCGCGTTTCCTCTACAGCCTGGGCGTGGACGCTCTCGGGCCGTCACCCACGAATTACGAGCGGCTGGGACAGTCCTGGAGCCGGCCCGACCGCGTCACCGTGTCGACCGGCGCCGAGGCCGTCACCACGCCGGACGGGGTCGAGGTGACCGTGACCCCCGCGGACGTCTTTCTCATCGCCGGGGGCTACGACACGAACCAGGACCAGGCCGCCCCCGACCCCGAGGACACCGTGGGCCGCGGCATCTTCGCCGTGAACCGGGCGACCGGGCAGGTGCTTTCTTCCCTCAAGGTGACCCCGGCCACGCACCCTGCGCTCGGCCTCACCCATTCCGTCGTCGACGTCGCGGGCTTCGACCACGACGGCGACGGGATCACCAGCCGCATCTATTTCGGCGACCTCGGCGGAAACCTCTTCGGCGTAAAGGACGACGAGGTGCAGAGCTTCACCGTGGGCTCGCGGCAGATCGCCCGCAGCATCGCCGACGGCTCCTGGAGCGCGAAGAAGATCTTCCAGGCCCCGCTCGTGAACGGCAGGCGGCTCAAGATCCTCTACGCCCCGGATGCGGTGGCCGAGAAATACCCGCCCGGCATCCACGGCGAATACGTCTTCTTCGGCACCGGGGACCGCGAGCGGCCGAGCGAGACCCAGGTGGCCAATCGCTTCTACGCCGTGAAAAACGACTGGACCCTGACCTCACCGCTCACCGAGGCCGACCTGGTCGACGTGACCGACAACCTCGTCCAGCTCGGCACGGCCGAGGAAAAGGCCCAGGTCAAGGCGCTGCTGCAGAACCGGAAAGGCTGGTTCATCCGCCTCGAAAACGCGGGCGAGAAGGTCGTCTCCTCGCCGCGGGTCTACGGCGGGGTCGTCTATTTCACCACCTACACGCCTTCGCAAGACTCGGGCGTCAACCCGAACGACCCCTGCGCCGCTTCCACCGTGCGCGGGGTCGCGCGCCTTTACGCCGTGAATTACCTGGACGGGAGCGCCGTGCACGATTTCAGCGCGACCCCGGAGACCGACCGCGCCGGCAATGCCGTGGCCTTGGGGAAGCTCGACCGGTCGCTGGCGATCGGGACGGCGATCCCCTCGGCGCCGGTGATCGCCATTCTCGCCGGCGGGGCGAGGCTGTTCATCGGCGTCGAGGGCGGCATCGTGAGCCTGCCCACGGTCGCCTCCCAGGACATGATCCGCTACTACTGGAAGCAGATCTTCTGACGCGAAGGAGAAGGGCCATGACCCTTAGCCCCCTGCCGCTTGCCGCCATCGTGACCGCGGCCCTCCTGGCCGCTTTCTCAGGGACGCAAGCCGCGACCCCCGCCCCCGGGGCGGGGGAGGCTTCCCCCGCCGCCGTCGTCGAGCAGCTCGACCCCGAGGAGTGCGCCCCCATCGAGATCGTCGGGGTCGTCATGGAAGCGGACCCCGAGCGCGGGGTGATCGTCGTCGCCGAGCGCGAGATCCGGGGGTTGAACGCCTGGGTCGGGGGCAGGGCGCTCAAGACACAGTACCTCGACGAGGCCGGGAAACCGCGGCCGCGGGAATTTTTCCGCAAGGGCGAGACGGTGGCCGTGGAGGGCTTCCGCCACCCCGAGGGGTTCGTCGCCGCCACGCGGCTGCAGAAACTGGAGAAGCGGCCCCCGCAACCCCGGGCTTCCTTCCAGCCCGTCGAGGAGGCGCGCCGCAAGTCGTTGCGCCGCCCTCCCGCGGCCGGGGCCGCTGGCACGCCCGCCCGCTGAGCCTCCCTCTTATTAAATCGCTTAAGAGCGCATTAAACCTTGTGAGGCTCTCCGGTTCGGAGAGACCCGCGGCGCCGGGGGCGCGCCGGGATGCCGAGAATAGAATTCAAATATGAAATCAGCAGGTTAAAAAAATCGGCCCGTGGTCCGGCGCTCTCCCCGTGAGCGCCTCGGAAGGGGCGCGGTGCTGGCACATGCTTTGCTTGATCTATCCGGCGAGCCCCGAGACCGCTCGAGGGTTCGTGGAGGGATCGATGCTCAAAGGGCAGAAGGGGTTCAGCCTCCAGGAGTTGATGGTGATCATCGGGATCATCGCCCTGCTCTGCGCCATGGCGCTCCCGGCGGTGATCGGTTGGGTCCCGAAATACAAGATCGGATCGGCCGCCCGCGAGGTTCTCGGCGCCCTGGAGCTCGCGCGGCACACGGCCGTCAAGCGCAACGCGGCCGTCACCGTGGAGATCGACTACGCCCAGGAGGCGATTCGGGTTGCGGCCGCCGGGGAGCCGGTGCGCGCGGTGCGGATGCCCGCCGGCGTGGACCTGCGCGAGCCCGGCCAGGGCTCGCTCGGGACCGCGGTCCTGTTCAACAACCAGGGCCTTCCGAACAAGGCCGGCCGGGTGGTGATCGGCCGCAGCGGCGACACCGCCCTCGAGCGCAGCGTCCGCCTGGGGGCCGGCGGGACGGTCCGCATCGAATGAGGCGCGAAAGTCAAGCGATGGCGAAACCGAGAAGCGACTGCCGGGGATTCACGCTGGTCGAGCTGATGGTGACCCTCGCCGTCTCCTCGCTTGCGCTCGCCGGGATCTACGGCGCCTACAAGGCGCAGCTCGAGTCCCACGTGACCCAGAACATCGTGGTCGATACCCAGCAGAACCTGCGCAACGCCTTTTACATCCTGCAGCGCTCCCTGCGCATGGCCGGGTTCGACCCAACCCTGCACCTGCGTTCCGCCGAGGGGTTGGACGGAAAGCGCCGGCGCGGTTTCTTCGGCCGCTTCACCGAGCTCTGCGAGGACGGGCGGGTCACCGGCGCCTGCGCCGCGGGCTACCCCCAGGCCCAGACCGGCCAGATGGCGATCGCCTTCACGAGCAACGAGACGGCCTCCCGTTTCAACGGCGTCCAGTGCCGCAACCCCTCCGCCGAGGCGGTGCCGCAATACCCGGCGAACGACCTGAGCTGCATTCAGCTCGAGGCCCTCGACAGCGAGCTTGTGGCCTTCCGGCTGCATGAGGGGCTCCTGCAGCGCTGGGGCGGCCAGTCCGGCTGGCAGGCGATCGCCGAAAACATCGAGTCGCTCGCCTTCGAGTATCTCGACGACGACCTCCAGCCGCTCACGCTCCCCGAGGACCCCGGGGATGAGGACGCCTGGAGGGTCTTCAACGAGAACCTGCGCACGGTCGGGATCACCATCCGGGCCCGGCCGGTCGCCGATTACGGAAGCCCCCTCGTGAACGCCCGGAAATCCGATTTCCAGAAACCGCGGACCTTCACCGCCCAGGTCCGCATCCGCAACCTGGGCATCCGGTAGGACGGCGTCATGAACAGCCGGCGGCAAATCGGCCCTTCAACCCCCCGGCCGGAACCCCCGGCGGGGTTCACGCTGCTCGAGGTCATGGTCGCGCTGGCGATCTTTTCCGTGGGGCTGCTCGCCATCTTCAGCATGCACGTCTCGTCCCTGCGGACGAACACGGTGGCCCGGGGGGTGACCGAAAACGTGACCGCGGCCGCGGCCAAGGCCGAGCAATTGCTTGCCCTCGCCTACGACGACCCCCAGCTCGACGCCGGGCTGCATGAACCGGGACCGGAAGAGGACGGGATCGACAACAACCTGGACGGCCGGATCGACGAGGACGGGGAACGGGGGCACCTCAACCTGCGCTGGGTCGTGCAGCAAGACTGCCTCGGGGTCGATTTCCAGGGCCACAAGTGCGTGCGCCTGGAAGTGACCTCGGTCGTGAACGCCTCGCGGACCCGGGACATCCGCATCAATTTCATCAAGACCGAAAGGCTGTAGGCCAAGAACGGGGGGGCAGGGCGATGACCCAGGCAGGGCGGATCCTCGGCAACCAGAAAGGCTCGGTCATCGTGGTGGCGATGATCATGCTGGTGCTTCTCACCCTGATCGGGATCTCCAGCTCGCGCACGAGCACGACCGAGGTGCAGATCGCCACCCACAACCAGAACTACCAAGTGGAGTTCTACCTCGCCGATTCAGGCTGGCGGCAGGGGGCCCTGTGGCTGGAAAACCGGGGCTCCCCGCCCGACTGGGTGAACGACGCGGCCGGCGATCTCACGGTGAAAAACTTCGGCTCCGGCACGCAGCCGGTCGGCGATGGCGGCGAACTGGCCGCCGTCAGCCCGGACAACAATTTCCTCAGCAGCTACGGCATCCCGTACTGGTACCGCGTGGACTATCTGGACCCGGCGGCCCTGAGCGGGGCCTCCAGCTTCGCCGAGGGGAACGAAAAGGGATTCGAGCGCTTTTATTACGAGATCCTCTCCAACGCGAACACGACCCAGCAGATCGAGGTCCGGGTGTCCAAGATCTTCAAGGTCGGATACAACTGAGGCGGCGCTCTTCCCGCGAAGATCCGAGGCGCCCTTCCCGGACGGGCCGGGGAGGGCGCCTCGCGTTGGAGAGGCCTTGGCCGGAGGGGTGCGCCGCAGCGGGCTTCTTTTCGGCCGGCGGACGAAGGGCCCTTTGGGGGCCGTGCCCTGTAGCCTTTGCGAGCCGCCTAACGGGCGGCCGCCGCCATGGGGGTGCGCACGCGGCCTCCGGCGTGGAATTCCTTGGTCGAATCGGTGACCAGCACCGTCGCCGTTTCCTCCTCGACATGCAGGACGAGGAGCTCGCCGTAGTCCTGGGCCGGGCCGGCTGTCTTCTGCGCCGCCGTGGATCCTTGGGCGATCTCGATCGGCTCGTAGACGGCGTAGATCTGGCCGGCCTGGAGCCCGTGGCGTCGGCCGCGGTCGATGAAGGCGATGTTCGTCTCGGCGAACATGCCATGTTCTTCCTCGGCGCGGATGAGGGTTCCGTCGATCCCGGGTGCGGCGGCGAGGATCGGGATGCGCAGGGGACGCTTTTCGTAGGGCATCAGCTTGTCGCCGGCGCGCACCGGCCGGTAGGACTTGAGCAGCCGGGCGGTGGCGTGTTCGGGCCCAAGCTCGAGGATCTCGGCAACCCCGCAAAGCAGGTGCTGGGTGCCGAGCAGCCGGCTCTTGTCGGGGGTGTAGACCGGCTCGAAGGTGCGGTACACCGTCATCCGGCTTCCGGGGGCGAGGGCCGATGGGCCCGCCGGCTTCACGAACAGGAGCTCCCCCTCGCTCAGGAGCCTCCGGGCTTCGTCTCGGCCGCGGAGGATCACCCCCCGTGGGGCGACGGGCTCCTTGCGGATGAAGCCCACCTGGTCGGCGGTGGCAAGATAGTAGTGGATCCCCGCGGACTCTTCGCCCGCGGCGGCGGGGGAGGAGGGTTGCCTTGCGGGGGAGGTCACGCGCGCGAGCTTCAGTTTCTGCCCCGGGTAGATGAGATGCGGGTTGGCGATGATGCGGCTGTTTTCCTGCCAGAGCTCCGGCCAGACCCAGGGGGCGCGCGCGAAACGCTGCGAGAGCCCCCAGAGCGTGTCGCCCGGCTGGACCGTGTAATACCAGCCGTTCTCGGTTTCCTGAAGCGGCCCCTCGGCGGCCGCCGTGGCCGCAAGGCCGATTCCCGTCAGGATCGCCAGGAACCCGGCAACCAACGCCTTTCCCCCCCGTTTCGCCCACGATTTCATGGCCTTTTCTCCGTCCCTCGTTGAATTGGGTGCACCGCCGGCGCCGCAATCGCTCCGGTTCGGCTGAACAGGGAAGAGAAGCAAAAAATGTGCCCTCAACGCCCTAAAGCCGGCCTCCCACCCCTGGCCCAGGAATTGTGCAACCCATCGAATTGGTTATTTTTTTGGATTGCGGACGCCGGGGGGAGGCGGGGCGGCGGGGAAAAAAGACCCCGGTGACAACAACCCGTCACCGGGGTCCAGCGACCGTCAACGAATCCGGCCTGCAGGCCGAATTACATCATGCCGCCCATGCCGCCCATGCCGCCGCCGCCCGGCATCGGCGTTTCGGATTTCTCTTCGGGCTTTTCGGCGATCATCGCCTCGGTGGTCAGCATCAGGCCGGCGACGGAGGCCGCGTTCTGCAGCGCAAGGCGCACGACCTTGGTGGGATCAATGACCCCGGCGGCGATCAGGTCCTCGTACTCGTTTTTCTCCGCGTTGTAGCCGAAGGAGCCTTTTTCGGCCTTGACCCGCTCGATCACGACCGAGCCCTCGAAGCCTGCGTTGTTGGCGATCTGGCGCAGCGGCTCCTCGATCGCCCGGGCGACGACCTTGACGCCGAGTTTCTGGTCGGCCTTCACCTTGAGCTTTTCCAAGCCTTCCAGGCAGCGCACCAGGGCGACACCGCCGCCCGGCACGATGCCTTCCTCGACCGCGGCCCGCGTGGCGTTCAGCGCATCCTCGACGCGCGCCTTTTTCTCTTTCATCTCGGTCTCGGTCGCCGCGCCCACGTTGATCACGGCCACCCCGCCGATCAGCTTGGCGAGCCGCTCCTGGAGTTTTTCACGGTCGTAGTCGGAGGTGGTCTCCTCGATCTGGGCCCGGATCTGTTTCACGCGGCCCTCGAGCGCCTGGCGGGAGCCGGCGCCGTCGACGATGGTCGTGTTGTCCTTGTCGACGTTGACGCGCTTGGCCCGGCCCAGGTCCTGGATGGTCACGTTCTCCAGCTTGATGCCGAGATCTTCGGAAACCACCTGGCCGCCGGTCAGGATGGCGATGTCTTCCAGGATCGCCTTGCGGCGGTCGCCGAAACCGGGGGCCTTGACCGCGCAGACCTGGAGCGTGCCGCGCAGCTTGTTCACGACCAGGGTCGCCAGCGCCTCGCCTTCGACGTCCTCGGCGATGATCAGCAGCGGCTTGCCCATCTTGGCGACCTTCTCCAGGATGGGCAGCAGATCCTTCATGCTGCTCAGCTTTTTCTCGTTGATCAGGATCAGGGGGTTGTCGAGGGAGCAGACCATCTTTTCGGGGTCGGTGATGAAGTAGGGCGACAGGTAGCCCCGGTCGAACTGCATGCCTTCCACCACCTCGAGGGTCGTGTCCATGCCCTTGGCTTCCTCGACCGTGATCACGCCCTCCTTGCCGACCTTGTTCATCGCCTCGGCGATGATGTTGCCGATGGTCTCGTCGTTGTTGGCGGAGATGGTCCCCACCTGGGCGATCTCCCGCTGGTCTTTCGTCGGCTTGCTCAGCGCCTTGAGGTCCTTGACGATCTGCTCCACGGCCTTGTCGATGCCGCGCTTGATGGCCATGGGGTTGTTGCCGGCGGCGACGAGCTTCTGCCCCTCCTCGTAGATCGCGCGGGCGAGCACGGTGGCGGTCGTCGTGCCGTCGCCGGCCATGTCGCTCGTCTTGCTGGCGACCTCCTTGACCATCTGGGCGCCCATGTTCTCGAACTTGTCCTCCAGTTCGATCTCCTTGGCCACGGTCACCCCGTCCTTGGTGACGGTGGGCGATCCCCAGCTCTTGTCGATGACCACGTTGCGGCCCCTGGGCCCCAGAGTGACGACCACCGCGTCGGCCAGGGCGCGCACCCCGTTCAACATCGACTCGCGGGCTTTCATGCTGTACTTGATCATTTTGGCGGCCATGATCTGCTTCCTCCTTATTCGATGATTCCGAGAATGTCGTCTTCACGCAGGATGAGGTACTCTTCGCCCGAGATCTTGATCTCCGTGCCCGAGTACTTGCCGAACAGGATGCGATCCCCCGCCTTGACCTCGAGCGGGATCCGCTTGCCGTCATCCCCGATTTTCCCGTCGCCGACGGCGACCACCTTGCCCTCGGCGGGCTTTTCCTTGGCGGTGTCCGGGATGATGATGCCGCCCTTGGTGGTCTTTTCCTCCTCGACCCTCTGCACCAGAATCCGGTCATGCAACGGCTTCACTTTCATGCGGTGATCTCCTTTGCTTGAAGTTCTCGAAGCGCTTGCGGTTTCAAGGCCGGCCCCGGCAGGCGGGCCCGCTTGCCGGCCGCGTCAACAGGTGCTGCAGCGAACCACCCCCTATGATACAAAATAAAGAATTTTCGGAAGGTTATGCATCCATCCCGCGGCGCACAACGCATCCCTCCCCGATCGTCGTCCATCCAAGGTCCGGGGGGAGTCCCGCTTGCGCGGGTTCAGCCGATGTCAGGATTCGGAAGCGGCCGAGGCGGTGCTTTTCTTCTTGGAATCGCCGGAGTCCGACCCGGCGGAATCGCTTTTCGCGGACGAGGAACCCCGGGACGTGCGGGCGTAATCCGTCACGTACCAGCCGGAGCCCTTGAGATGAAACGTGCTCTGGGAGATCAGTTTGTGCATTTTGCCGGAGCACTGGCGGCAGCGGGTCAGGGGTTTGTCGGAGAACTTCTGAAAAACCTCTTCCACGGCACCGCACTGTTCACATTCGTACTCGTAGATCGGCATGCCGGTTCGCCTCCCTCCACGTGGTGGTCGGTCTCAAGTTTGCGCGCAAATATAAACATGCGGCCGCCCCTGTCAAGCAGGGGCGCCCACGCGATCCCAGGCCGTTCTCCAGTCGGCGTAGAACTCGAGAACCTCGCGCATCCCCTCGAGCCGGAGGTCGCGCAGGATGGCGTGGGTGAGTTCGTGGACGCGCCTTTCCTCGGCCAGGCGCTCCTCGGAGGAAGCCTCGAACCCCTGCTGGAAGCGGCTGAAGCGCACGACGTGGATCAGCTCGTGGACCAGGATGTAGAGCAGAAACGGCAGCAGCCTGAGGCCCGGCCGCCGCTCGAGCGCCTCCAGGATGGCCGGGTCCTGCAGGCAGATCTTGTAGAAATCGAAGCCGGCCGAGCCGAGCTCGGTGCGCTTCGGGCGTGCCTGGTAGCGGATGATCTGCGCAAACGGGCCCTCCACCCGCTCGGCGGGCTCGAGGTCGCCGTAGGTGCGGACGTCGTAGCGCGGGCGCTGCCAGCGACTGGTGGTCATCTTGTAGTGGTTGCCGACCAGCTCCTCGGCCATGACCACGGCCTGGTCCACAAGCGGCATCTGCTCGGGGCGGAAGAGACGCTCGCCGGGCGGCGGGGAGGGCGGAGCAGCCTCGGGGCCGCCTTCGGCCTTCACGGCGCCTCCTCCTGCCGGGAAAGAAGCCCGAGAATCACTTCGTGCAGACGCCGGAGGTCCTCGGCCGAATTGGCGCGGAAGGTGACGCCCATGCCGCGGTGGACCACCCGTTCCTCGGGGACGGCGGCGTTCGACCAGGCGACGGCGGCGTTCAATGCGAGAGGCGCCGCGTGGGGCGGGAAGACCGTGAGGCGCAGCTCCCGCCCCGCGGCGGGCGGCGCGGAGACGACGACGAAGGCGCCTCCCAGGCTGATGTCCCTCAGGCGCGCGGCGCGGCTTACCCCGGCCTCCTCGATTTCGGCCTCCCAGGAGACGGCCACGCGGGGATGGCGGCGCTTCTCCTCCCAGCTCGGCGGGACCGGACTCGCCGCGCCGGCTGCCGCGAGGTGCACGGGGCGTTCGCGGCGGCGGCTGCCGCGCAGAAAACGGAGCAGCACGATCAGCGTGAAGGCGGCCGCGCCGAAGGCGACACCGATCCCGACCAGGGTCGAAAACGAGCTCATGGGCGTTCTTATAGGACAGGCCGTCCTGGAATTCCAGGGGGTTGAAAAAAAAGGTGGACAGAAACCCGCCGCTGCGGTAGAATCCCCGCTCGTCGATCACCTGCGGCTCAAACGAGGGGAGGTGAGGAGTTGGGCAGCGTCATCAAGAAGCGGCGCAAGAAAATGCGCAAGCACAAGCACAAAAAGCTTCTCGCCCGCACGCGCCACCAACGGCGGAGCAAATAACCCCCGGAAGCGGAATTTCAAAAGAACAAAGGCGGCCGTTTCCCCCGCGGGAAACGGCCGCCTTTTTCTTCCGCCCTAAAGGGGCTCAGCGCGCGGGGCGCCCGGTCTTGAACAGGCGCATCAGGTCCGACTGGGTGGACAGGATCGCCGAGCTCTGCTTGTCGAGGACCTCGGCGTAGAGCTCGAGGGTTTCCAGGAAGCTGTAGAATTCCGGGTCCTGGCCGTAGACGGCGGCGTAGATTCGGGTCGCCTCGCTGTCGGCCTTGCCCTTGATCTCCTCGGCGATGCGGTAGGCTTCCGAGGAGATGCGCTGCAGGTCGCGGTCTTTCTGCCCCAGGATCTTCTGGGCCTCGCCGCGGCCCTCGGAGCGGAACTTCTCCGCGATCTGCTTGCGCTCGGCGATCATGCGGTCGTAGACCGATTTGCGCACCTCTTCCACGTAGTTGATGCTCTTGATCTTCACGTCCACCAGCTCGATGCCGAACTGGTTGAGCTTGGGTTGGGCCTCCTCGAGAATCCCCTGGGTGATCTTTTCCCGGCCGACCGTGATCTGGTAGAGCGACTGGGGCTTTTTCTCCTGGTCCTCGAGCCCTTCCTCGGAAACGTCGAGCTCCCGGTTCGAGCGCCGCACGGCGTCGATCAGCCGGTGCGAGGTGATGAAGTTGCGCACCGCGGGGTCGATGATGTCGTTTAAGCGGTTGATGGCGTTGAAGCGGTTGTTCACCGTCTGGAAAAATTTGACCGGGTCCACGATGCGCCAGCGGGCGAAGGCGTCCACCCAGATGAAGGTCTTGTCCAGCGTGGGGATCTGGCCCGGGTCCCCGTCCCAGTCGAGGATGTTCTTGTTGAAGACGTGCACCTTCTGGATGAAGGGCAGCTTCACCTTGAGCCCCGGTTCGGTGATCGCCTCCCCCGTGATCCGCCCGAACTGGGTGATGACCACCTGCTCGGTTTCGGAGACGACGAAGAAGGCATCCCAGGCCACGGCCGCAACCAGCAGCACGACGACGATCAGCGAGGATTTGAGTTTCATTTTTCCTTCCCCGGCATGGGCGGCATGAGGTTGAGCAGCGGCAGCGCGCTTTTCTGATCCGGATCGACGATGTAAATCGGCCCCATGTTCCGCACCACGCTCCGCATCTTCTCGAGGTAGAGCCGGCGCTCGGTCACGTCCTTGGCCTTGCGGTATTCCTCGTAGATCTGGCGGAAGCGGGCGACATCGCCCTGGGCGCGGTTGACGCGGTTCAAGGCGTAGCCTTCGGCCTCGCGGATCGTGCGTTCGGCCGAGCCGCGCGCCGCAGGGATCGCCTTGTTGTATTCCTCGTTCGCCTGGTAGATCAGCTGCTCCTTTTCCTGGGTCGCCTGGTTCACCTCGTTGAACGAGGGCTGCACCGGAAGCGGCACGTTGGTGCGCTTGAGCTCGATGGTGACGATGTGGATGCCGGTCTCGGCCTGGTCGAGCTCACGCTGGAGGAGGTCGCGGGCCTCGTTGGCGATTTCGCTGCGCTTGCTGATCACCTCGTTGATGCTGCGGTCGCCGACCACCAGCCGCATCACCGCCTCGGACATGTCGGTCAGCAGCCGGCGGACGTTGGCGACCTTGAAGAGGTAGTTGTAGGGGTCCTTGACGCGGAACTGCACGATCCAGGGGACCAGGGCGACGTTCAGATCCCCCGTGAGCATCAGGGTGACGTTGGCCGGCTCGGCCCCGGGACGCGTCCGCGGCCGGAAGGTCTCCTCGCCGGGGCCTCCGCCGAACTCCTCGGTCTGCACCCGCTTGACGTTGACCTTGGTCACCGTGTCGATGCCGAAGGGGAGCTTGAAATTCAGGCCCGGCTGGGTCGTCTCGATGTAGCGGCCGAAGCGCTGCACGACGCCGACCTCATCCTGGTTGACGGTGTAGAACGAGGAAAAGACGGCGGCGGCGAGGACGAGGAGCAGGATGGCCGTCGGCCCGCCGGGGAGGCGGAATTTCTTGAGCTGGTTCAGCGCCTGGCTCATCTGCGGCGGCACCCCGCGCGGGCCCTGCTGCTGTTGCTTCAGTTTTTCCCAGTCCCAACTCATGGCGCAAATCCTTTTCTCCGGAAGTGACCGGACAGGCGGCGGGCGTAGCGAAAGAAGACGATCCGTGCGATGCTGACAAGAATGAGGACCCCTTCTGATAAGGTAGGAACCGGCCCAAGTCAAGCGAAATCGGAGCGCGGCCGCAAGGGCGCCGATTGACGCAGCCTGCCCGCCGCGCCATAATCGGGACGCCATGGACCCTGGGAAACAACCGCCGGCCGGCGCGCAGGCGGTGGGCGAGATCCTTCCCGGCCTAATCCGGCGCCTGCGGCCTTCCGGCGAGGAGGACACGGTGAGGCTTTTGGGCCTCTGGGAGGCCGCGGTCGGGGCCGAGACCGCCCGCCACGCCCGCCCCGCGGCCTTTCGCGGGTCACGGCTCGTGGTGCATGTCTCGAGCTCGAGCTGGCTCCACCACCTTCACCTGCGCCGCGCGGAGCTGATCGAGGCGGTCAACCGCTGCCTTGGGAAACGCGCGATCCGCGAGATCATCCTGCGGATCGGCCCCTGCGGGACATGACGCAAACCACCTGCGATCTCCTCTGCGGCGGCCGGCTGCGGATCCGCCAGCCCCGCCAGGGGTACCGCTTCTCGATCGACGCGGTGATTCTGGCGGGTGCGGTCCGTCCCGCGCCCGGGACACGCATCGTCGACCTCGGGGCCGGCTGCGGCATCGTCGCCCTGCTCATCGCCGCCCGCCGCCCGGGGACGAGCGTGGTGGCGGTCGAGATCCAGGAAGAGCTCGCGCGCCTGGCGCGCGAAAACACCGCGGCCAACGGCCTCTCCTCCCGCGTCGAGGTCGTCTGCGGCGACCTGCGCCGGCTCGAGCGCCGGGACCTGGGCGGGGCCTTCGACTGGGTCGTCTCCAACCCGCCCTTCCGCCACCGGGGCAGCGGACGGCTCGCGGGCAACGACAGCCGGGCGCTTGCGCGCCACGAAATCTGCGTCGTCCTCGAGGATGTCCTCCACGCGGCCCGCCGCCTGCTCGATCCCGGAGGGCGCGTGAGCCTCGTCTACGACGCCGGCCGTGCGGCCGATCTGCTCTCCGGGATGCGCGCGGCGGGGCTGGAGCCCAAGCGCCTGCGCGGCGTGCACGGGACCCCGCGCCACGCGGCGCGGCTTTTGCTGGTCGAGGGGATCCGCGGCGGCCGCCCCGGCCTGCGGGTCGAGCCGCCGCTGTTTCTCTTTGCCGCACCCGGGCGCTACACCCCCGAGGTGCAATCCTTTTTCGATCTCGAGCCCCGTTTCGCCGGGGACCCGGAGGTTGACTTCGAGCAGGAAACCCGGTAATTTTCAAAGATTCATGCATTGCTCAGCCGGTTGCGGGGAGAGGTGGCCGAGAGGTTGAAGGCGCCGCTCTCGAAAAGCGGTGTGCCGCTGAAACGGCACCGTGGGTTCGAATCCCACCCTCTCCGCCACACGCCGCCGGCGGCCCGCTCCGAGGACCGGCGGCGGGGCGGGGGGCTTGGTCGACGATGGGTCCGCGGAGAGATGTCCGAGCTGGCCGAAGGAACACGACTGGAAATCGTGTGTGCCGCTTAAAACGGCACCGTGGGTTCGAATCCCACTCTCTCCGCCACTTCCCGCTTCGCTCCCCGTTCACCCCTCCGGAGCCGATCCGCGCCTGACGTCGATGCCGTACCTCGTTCTCGCCCGCAAGTACCGCCCCCGGAGCTTCGCCGACGTCGTCGAGCAGGGCCACGTGACCCAGACCCTGCGCAACGCCCTCTCCTCGGGGCGGGTGGCGCACGCGATGCTCTTCGCCGGACCCCGCGGCACGGGCAAGACCACCATCGCCCGCATCCTGGCCCGCGCCCTGAACTGCGAGGCGGGCCCGGGGCCCGACCCCTGCAACCGCTGCCGCTCCTGCCTCGATCTGCTCGCCGGCCGGGGGGCGGACGTCTACGAAATCGACGGCGCCTCCAACAACAACGTGGACCAGATCCGGGAGCTGCGCGAAAACCTGAAGTACCTCCCGGCGCACAGCCGCTACAAGATCTACATCATCGACGAGGTGCACATGCTGAGCGCCTCGGCCTTCAACGCCCTGTTGAAGACGCTCGAGGAACCCCCCGCGCACGTGCTCTTCTTCTTTGCGACCACCGAGGCGCACAAAATTCCGGCGACGATCCTCTCCCGCTGCCAGCGCTTCGACCTGCGGCGCATCCCCGCCGCCGCGCTGGTCGAGCATCTCGGGTCCGTCTGCCGCTCCGAGGGGGTCCGGGTCGATCCGCAGGGGCTCGAGGCGATCGCCCGGGAGGCCGAGGGCAGCGTGCGCGACGCCCTGAGCCTGCTCGACCAGGTCCTCTCCGGCGGCGAGCCGGAGGTGGGCGCCGAGCAGGTGCTCGAAACCCTGGGCCTCGTCGACCGCCGCCGGCTGCACGAGCTCCTCTCCGCCTGCTTGGCGGGGGAGACCGCGCCTTTTCTCTCCGCCATCGAGGATCTCTACGGGCGGGGACACGACCTCAAGAAACTCTATGCCGAGCTGCTCGCCCTCCTGCGGGACCTCTGGGTGTTGCGCGGCAGCCGGGAGGGCGACCGCCTCGTCGACCGCCTCCCCGCGGAGCGCCGGGAGCTGGAGGCGCTGGCGGCGCGGTTTCCGGAAGAGACGGTGGAAAGCGCCCTCGAGGCCTTCTTCCGCGAGGAGGCCTCCGTGCGGCTCTCCGCGAGCCCGCGGCTCGCCGTGGAGATGGCCTTTTTCCGCTGGCGCCGAAGCCGCGGGGTGCTTTCGATCGAGCGGCTGATGGAACACCTCGAGGCGCTGCGGGCTTCCCTGGCCGGGGACGGGGAGCCGGTGCGCGACGGCGGCGAAAGCGGCCCCGCGCCCGCAACGCCGCCCGCATCCTCCCCGACCGCCCGGCCCGCCGCCCCGCCGGCCCGCGGGCTAGAGGCCTGGCAGGAGGTGATCGCACGGCTTGCAGAGGAATTTCCCAGCGTGGCCGCCGCCTTGCGGCGCGCACGGCTCGTTGCCGCCGGCCCTGAACGGGTCGAGATCGACCCGGGGGAAAGCGATTTCCTGCGGCAGAGCCTCGTTCGCGAAAAACCCCTCGCCGCCCTCCGGCGGGTGTGTGCCGAGGTCTTCGGCGGCGCCCCCGAAATCGTGATCGCCGGGGGGGGCTCGCCCGCGCCCGCACCTTCCCGGTCCCGGCGCGACCGGAGGGCGGCGGTGCAGGAAACCATGAACCACCCCCTGATCGCCGAGGCGATTCAGCTCTTCAACGGCCGGCTGATCGACGTCGCCGTGAACCCCGAGGAGGACGCATGAAATCGATGGGCCAGATGCTCCGCGAAGCGCAGAAGCTCCAGGCGCGCATGATCCAGCTGCAGGAGGAGCTCGCGGCGCGCACGGTCGAGGGGACCGCCGGCGGCGGCATGGTCCGGGCCGTCGCCAACGGACGCCAGGAAATCCTCGCGCTGCGCATCGAGCCCGAGGTGGTCGACCCCCAGGACGTGGAGATGCTCCAGGATCTCGTGCTCGCCGCGGTGAACGACGCCCTCGGCCGCGCGCGGGAGATGGCCGCGGCGGAGATGGGCAAACTGACCGGCGGCGTTTCGCTGCCGGGGATGATGTGACCATGGATCCGCATCCGGCGCCTCTCAGGCGGCTGATCACGCTGCTGACCCGCCTTCCCGGGGTGGGGGAAAAAACGGCGGAGCGGCTCGCGCAATACGTCCTCTCGGCCCCGGAGGCCTGGGTCGAGGAGCTCTCCCGCGGGCTGCTCGAGGCCCGGCGCAACGTCCGGCTCTGCACCCGCTGTTTCGGGCTGAGCGCCTCCGAGCTCTGCCCGATCTGCTCCGACCCCGGCCGCGACGCCGCGATCCTCTGCGTGGTCGAGCAGCCCTCCGACCTCGCCGTCCTGGAGCGCTCGGGCGCCTTCCGCGGCCTCTACCACGTGTTGCTCGGGGCCATCTCCCCCCTGAGCGGGGTCGGCCCGGAAAACCTGCGCATCGCGGAGCTGATCGAGCGGGTCGCCGCCGGCGGGGTGCGCGAGGTGGTGATCGCCACCTCGACCGGCGTCGAGGGGGAGGCGACCGCGGCCTATCTCGCCGGCCGGCTGGCGTCGTTTCCGGTGGCCGTGACGCGGATCGCCTCCGGCGTGCCGGTGGGGGGGGATCTCAAGTACGTGGACCCGGTCACCCTGAAAAAAGCCCTGGAGGCGCGCCGTGCCCTGGGATGAGGAAGCCCCCGATCTCTTCGTCTGCCGGCGCTGCGGCGACTGCTGCAAGGGCTACGGCGGGACCGCCGTCGACGAGGACGACATCGCCGCGATCGCCCGCCACCTCAACCGCAGCCCCGGCGAGGTGCGCGACCGCTGCTGCCTGCCCGCGGGCAAGGGCTTTCTCCTCGGCCAGCGGGAAGACGGCTACTGCGTCTTCTGGGACGGCATCTGCCGCATCCACCCGGTCAAGCCGCGCATGTGCCGCCGCTGGCCCTTCATCGAGGGGCTCCTCCGCGACCCGGGCAACTGGCGGGCCATGGCCTCCGTCTGCCCCGGCATGCGCGCCGATGCGCCGCTGGCGCGGGTGCTGAGCGTCACCGCGGCGCGGCTTGAGGCCGAGCGGCGCAAGGCTCTCGCTTGCGCCGGGCCGCCGTCGGACCCATGAGCGACCCCCCCTTTCGCGGAAGCGATGCCCCGCGGCCCGCCGCCGAGGAGGCCCGCGACGAATGCCGCCGGCTGGAGGGCCTGCTGCGGCAGCGCGAGAGGCAGCTGATCGACATCGAACGCCAGCTCGAGCAGGCCCAGAAGATGGAGACCCTGGGCACCTTGGTGGCCGGCATCGCCCACGAGGTCAACAACCCCCTCAACCTCATCCTCTACAACCTGCCGCTCTTGCGCAAGGCCTGGGCCGACCTCCTGCCGCTTTTGCGCGAGGAGGGCCGCCGCGACCCCGGCCGGCGCTTCGGGGGACTCCCGGCCGCCTTCCTCGAGGAGAGGCTGCCGCAGCTGATCGCCGACATGGAGCTCGCGGCCCAGCGGGTGGCGCGCATCGTGGGCGAGCTCAAGCGCTTCTCGCGCCAGAGCGACCCCGCCGAGCGGGAGCCCCTCGACCTGAACGTGGCCGTGAAAAACGCGCTGCGGCTCTGCCAGAGCACCCTCCACCGCGCCGGCCTCCGGGTGCGCCTCGAGCTTGCAGCCGACCTGCCCGAGATCGAAGCGAACCTCCAGAACCTCGAGCAGATCGTCGTCAACCTCCTGGTCAACGCGGCCCAGGCGATCGAGCACGACCGGGGGGAAATCGAGGTGCGCACCGCCTTTTCGCTGCGGGACGGCTGCGTGCAGGTGCAGGTGGCGGACAACGGGCGCGGCGTCCCCGCGGAGCTCGCGGGGCGCATCTTTCTCCCCTTCGTGACCGACAAGCAGGCCCAGGGCGGCACGGGGCTCGGCCTCTCGGTCAGCGAACGGCTGGCGCGCGCCCACGGCGGGAGGATCGATTTCGAAAACCGCCCCGGCGGCGGGGCGGTTTTCCGCCTGAAGCTGCCCACCCCGATGCAGAAACAGGCGCCGCGGATCCTCGTCGTCGACGACGACCCGCTGGTGCGCCAGATCCTCATCGAGGCCCTCTCGATGCCGCGGCGCTACCTGCTCGAGGAGGCCGCCAACGGCATCGAGGCCCTGATCCGCCTGGGCACCTGGCGGCCCGCGCTGCTCCTGCTCGACGTGTTGATGCCGGAGATGGACGGCCTGGAGGTCTGCCGCCACATCCGCGACGAACCCGCGCTCGCCGGCATGAAGGTCGTCCTCACGACGGGTTTCCCCGGGCACCCCAAGCTCGCCGAACTCGCCGCCCTCGGCTTCACCCACGTCCTTCCCAAGCCCTTCGACCTCCCCGTTCTCCTGGGCAAGGTGCGCGAGTTGCTCGGGCAGTGACCCGGCCGGGTCACGCTTCCGGGGAGAGGAACCCCGCTTTCAGGGCTTCGCGGTTCAGGCGGGCGATGTGCACGATGGAGATCTCCTTGGGGCAGGTCATTTCGCACTCGCGGTGGTTGGAGCAGTTGCCGAAGCCGCAGGCGTCCATGGTGCGGACCATCGCCAGCACGCGGCGCGCGGCCTCGGGGCGGCCCTGGGGCAGCAGGGCGAGGTGGGAGACCTTGGCGCTGGTGAAGAGCATGGCCGAGGCGTTCGGGCAGGCGGCGACGCAGGCCCCGCAGCCGATGCAGGCCGCGGCGTCCATGGCCCGCTCGGCGCGGTCGGGGGGCACGGGAAGCGTGTTCGCCTCGGGCGCGCTGCCGGTGTTCACGGAAACGTACCCGCCGGCCTGGATGAGGCGGTCGAGCGCGCTGCGGTCCACCACCAGGTCCTTGATGACCGGGAAGGCCCGGGCGCGGAAGGGTTCGATCACGATCGTGTCCCCGTCGCGGAAATGGCGCATGTGGAGTTGGCAGAGCGTCGTCCCCCGCAGGTGTCCGTGCGGCCGTCCGTTCACCACCGCACCGCAGGAGCCGCAGATCCCCTCCCGGCAGTCGTGATCGAAGGCGATCGGCTCGCCTCCCTCGAGGATCCGCTTCTCGTTCACCACGTCGAGCATCTCGAGGAAGGACATGTCGGTCGAGACGCCATCGACCGCCACGGTCTCGAAGCGACCCGGATCCGCGGGCCCCTTCTGGCGCCAGATCTTCAGGGTCAGACGGATGGTTTGGCTCACTTGTAGCTCCTTTGCGTCAGGGGCACGTGTTCGAAGCTGAGCGGCTCCACGTGCCGCACGGGGTCGCAGTCCTCGCCCCGGAACTCCCAGGCGGCGACGTGGCAGAAGCGCTCGTCGTCGCGCCGGGCCTCGTTGTCCTCGGTCTGGTAGGCCTCGTTGAAGTGGCCGCCGCAGGACTCCTGCCGCTCGAGCGCATCGAGGATCATCAGTTCGGCGAACTCCATGAAGTCGGCCACTCGGCCGGCCTTTTCGAGGCTCTGGTTGAGGTCCTGCTCGGAGCCGGGAACGCGCACGTTGCGCCAGAACTCCTCGCGCAGCTCCTGCACGCGGCCGCGCGCCTTGCGCAGGCCCTCGTTGTTCCGGGACATGCCGCAGAAATTCCAGAGAACCATGCCGAGCTCGCGGTGCAGATCGTCCGGGGTGCGGCGCCCGTTGACGGCGAGCAGCCGGCGGAGGCGCTCTGCGGCCTGCCGGGCGGTTTCGGCGAAGGCCGGGTCGGAGGCGGAGACCGGCTCGAGCAGGGTTCCCGCGAGGTAGCCGCCCAGGGTGTAGGGGATGATGAAGTAGCCGTCCGCCAGCCCCTGCATGAGGGCGCTCGCGCCGAGCCGGTTGGCCCCGTGGTCGGAGAAGTTCGCCTCCCCGAGCACGAAGAGCCCCTCGAGGGTGCTCATCAGGTTGTAGTCGACCCAGAGCCCGCCCATCGTGTAGTGGACGGCCGGGTAGATCTTCATCGGCGTCTCGTAGGGGTCGTCGCCGGTGATCTTCTCGTACATCTGGAAGAGGTTGCCGTACTTGCGCTCGATCACCGCCCGGCCGTCGCGGCGGATGGCGTCGGCGAAATCGAGATAGACCGCCAGGCCCGTCTCGCCGACCCCCTTGCCCTGGTCGCACTGTTCCTTGACGTTGCGCGAGGCGACGTCGCGCGGCACGAGGTTGCCGAAGCTCGGGTACTTGCGTTCCAGGAAGTAGTCCCGCTCGGCTTCCGGGATCTGGTGCGGGGGGCGCTTGTCGCCGGGGGTTTTCGGCACCCACACGCGGCCGTCGTTGCGCAGGCTCTCGCTCATGAGGGTGAGCTTCGACTGGTAGGTGCCGTGGACCGGGATGCAGGTCGGGTGGATCTGGGTGAAGCAGGGGTTGGCGAACAGGGCGCCCCGCTTGTAGGCGCGGAAGGCGGCGGTCACGTTGCTTGCCTTGGCGTTGGTCGAAAGGTAGTAGGCGTTGCCGTAGCCTCCGGTGCAGAGGACCACGGCGTGCCCCTCGTGGCACTCGATCTCGCCGTTCAGGAGGTTGCGGGCGACGACGCCGCGGGCCTTGCCGCGGACGACGACGATGTCGAGGATCTCGCGCCGGGGAAACAGCCGCACCCGGCCGGCGGCCGCCTGGCGCATCAGGGCGCCGTAGGCGCCGAGCAGGAGCTGCTGCCCGGTCTGCCCCCGCGCGTAGAAGGTCCGCGAGAGCTGGGCGCCGCCGAAGGAACGGTTGGCGAGGAGCCCGCCGTACTCGCGCGCGAAGGGGACGCCCTGGGCCACGCAGTGGTCGATGATCGCGTTGCTGATCTGCGCGAGGCGGTAGACGTTGGCCTCCCGGGCGCGAAAGTCCCCGCCCTTCACCGTGTCGTAGAAGAGGCGCCAGATGCTGTCGCCGTCGTTCGGGTAGTTCTTGGCGGCGTTGATGCCGCCCTGGGCGGCGATGCTGTGGGCGCGGCGGGGCGAGTCGTGGATGCAGAAGGTTTTGACCTGGTAGCCGAGCTCCGCCAGGCTGGCCGAGGCCGAAGCGCCGGCCAGCCCCGTCCCCACGACGAGGATTTCGTATTTGCGCCTGTTGGCGGGGTTGACCAACTTGAGCTCGAAGCGATGGCGGTCCCATTTCTGGGGCAGCGGGCCGCCGGGGATCTTGGCGTCGAGACGCATGGGGGGTCTCCCTTCGGTGCCGCCCGGCCTACACCAGCGCGGCGACGAGAATCGGCAGCGAACCGAACCCGATCGCCGTCGCGAAGGCGGCCGCCAGGCTCAGGGCGAAAATCCAGGGCATGTACTTGGGGTGATGGGCGCCGATCGTCTGGAAGGCGCTCCAGAAACCGTGCCGCACGTGCAGGGCGACGACGACCATCATCGCCGTGTAGAGGGCGGCGAGTTCCGGGCGCCGGAAGGCGGCGGCGACCCGGTCGAAGATCGTGAGCGGGGCGGGCGGGACGAAGGTGAAGTGAAAGAGGTGAAAGACGACGAACGCGAGGATCAGCAAGCCCGTGTAAGGCATGGTGCGCGAACTCAGGGTGCGGCCCCCGGCGCTCGCGGCGACCTGGTAGCCGACCGGCCGCGCCCGGCGGTTCTCGAGGAAGAGCAACAGCCCCGTCGTGATGTGGACCAGGGCGCAGGCGATCAGGCCGGCGCGAAAGAGATGCAGGATCGGGCCCAGGGATTGCAGCTTCTGGGCGTACCCGTTGAAGGCCTCGCGGCCGCCGAACACGGTCAGGTTCCCCGCGAAGTGGGCGGCGAGGAAGCCGAGAAAGGCGAAGCCGGTCACGGCCATCATCCATTTCTTGCCGACGGAAGAGCCGAGAAGCGAAACGAGCCAGCCCATCGTGCGTGCTCCCTGAAGGGGATATGGGTAAAGGACTTCTTCTAAATCCGCGTTCGGGGATTTGTCAACCGTCGGCGGAGGAGCCGCCGTCGCGGCCGCGGAGGGCTTCGTGGGCGTCCGCGGCCGGCCGCCACCAGGCGTCGCGGCGGGTTTCGAGCACCGCGCGGGCGAGGGTCTTCCCGGCCTCGGTCTGCAGGCGGCCGAGCACATAAGGCAGCCACTCGCGGGGTCCCGCGAAGCCGATGTCCTGGAGGTCCTTGAGATCGAGGAGCAGGCTGATCTGGTCGGCGTCCCGGGCCAGGG
>Ga0101944_10001583_pt1 | contig 45407 bp, 25 predicted proteins | sample DewCreD2012metaG_FD_75245 | JGI IMG/M metagenome (GOLD analysis project Ga0101944, IMG submission 75245) | Hot spring sediment bacterial and archeal communities from British Columbia, Canada, to study Microbial Dark Matter (Phase II) - Dewar... ... | reverse complement strand
TTTGCGAGCAGCGCTCAATTCTTCGGTCACGTAGGGTTTTTCTTTCAGAATAGCGCCGACTTGTTTCATGGTTTTTGGCAAATCTGTTCCCTTTTTTTTCTCTTCCAATTTTTGAAGTTGCTCCAGCAATTTCTTATATTCAGGATCGCTCAGGGATAACGCCTTGTCATCATTTTCAGTCCAAGGAAACCGCCCCATTTCCTCTACCTTGTTTGCCTCGGGCAGCCGGTAGGGATTGAAGTCCCACAGAAACCGGTATCTCGTGTCGGCGCGTTTGATATTGGCCATGCTCCAGTCTCGCATGAGGGTCAGGAACGATTTGAACCGGGGAGCCGCGCGGACTTGGGTTTTGTAGATTTGATCGCGGTAATCCATCTGGGCTTTGACGTATTTTTCCCAGATATTGAGGGTTGATACAGGAGCAGGGGGTGTGGGGGAAGAATCTTCTTGCGCCTGCGCCGGTGCCGGCTCGACGCGCAAGGCCAGGAGGAGGACAAGACCCATCAGGAAGAAACGTCTCATATCGGTGCGTTGTTGGGGCCGGAAATTACCCCAAGGAACAGGGAGATGCCAGCAAATTCACTGTTTGCGATTTTGAATGGATTGGACCACTTCCAATTCCATCTCGAAGAGAAGGTCCGGGCGGCAGAGGGTGGCGCCGGTGAGGAGGAAGGGGGTCTGTGGAAAACCGTATCGCCGGCAGAGTTTCGGGAACCCGGCCATGTCCTGTCGCCGGGTGAAATAGGCGGTGGTGCGGACGGCATTGTTCCAGCCGGCGCCGCGGCTTTTGAGGATGTGGTGGACCACCTGGAATGTGTGCCGGAGCTGTTTTTCGGGGTTTGCAGCGTGCACAGTCTGGCCATCGGCGCCGAGGGAGGCGGTGCCGGAAATGTAGAGGCGCTTGTGGCCGGGCATTGTGACCTCGACGGCTCGGCTGAAAGCGCTGCCGTAGTGGGGAGCTGGACATTGCATGGACTTGATTTCGCGGATGGAGGTGGCGGGCGTTTTCGCCCGGACGGCCAAGGCGCAGGCCGTGAGGGCCGCGCCGTTAAGATTGGGCAAGCCCACGCCGGTGCTGGCGGGAAGAACGCCTTTGAAAAGACCGGCCTTTTGGAAAAACAAGTTTCGGGTGGCGTTAAACCGGTCGTACCAGGACAGGATGTCGGCGTTGAAGAACCAAGTGCGGACAAGGTGGCCGGTGTCCATGTGAGCCGATTGGAGAAGCCCGGCCATGGTGTTGAAGACCTCCGCGGCCTGCCGTTCCGGGGCGGACTTTTTGTGCCGGGGATGCAGGTTGGCCAGCGCGGCCATTTGAACCTGCGGGGTCTCGAAAAGGCGGGCGGTTTGGCCGGAGCGGGAGTGGATGGTTTTGAGGGGGGGACCCGCCAGGGCGTGGAAAAAAAGTCCAGACAGGCGGCCGTCCGGCGCGAAGCTCATGGCCGTCAGCTGCTCATGCGGGCTGAACAGGTACACCGGCCGGACGGAGACGAAACTGCCCGCACGCATTCGCCAGATCGCGACGAGGCCGTAATAGGCGTCGGCGGCGGCCAGCAGTGAGCCGTCCGGGCTGACGGCCAGCGTGTCATAGTATTCTTCGTCGCTGCCCAGCTCTTCGATCAGGGCGCCGGTGGCAGGGTCCCAGAGATCGACCAGGCCGTCCAGGCCCGCGGTCGCGAACCAGCGGCCCTCCGGCTCCCAGGCCACATCCACCACAGCCGCCTGGTGATTGATGGTGAGCAACGCCTGGCCGTCGGCCAGGTTCCAGACGACGGCCATCCCATCGTCGTAGCCGGCCAGGAGGGCGCCGCCGTCCGGCCTGAACTCGACGGACCAGATCGGCGACGCGCCCTGGATCACGCCCGGTTCCTGGCTCAGATCGAAGCCCGGATACAGTTCGAGCACGCCATCCACCCGGCCGACCGCCAGGACATCGCTGGCCGGGCTGTAAGCCAGCCGGTAGGCGACATCCGCCAGACTGACGATCTCCGTCAACCGCGAGGCTTCGTAGGCCTGGTACAGGGCGTCCTTCGCCTCGGCCTGACCTTCCGCATCCGCCGCGCCGGCCAGGGCCTCGCGGGCCAGGATCAGGCTGGCCTGCGGGTCCGCGTCCAGGCTGTTGAACGACGCCGCGATCAGGGCGCGGTTCTCGGCGATGCCGGCCTGCCGCTCCGCTTCTTGCTCAGCCGCCACCGCCCGGTCGCGCTCTGCCTCGGCCTCCTGCTCGGCCGCCACCGCCCGGTCACGCTCGATGACGGCCTCCTGTTTCGCCTGGTCGGCGCGGTCCCGTTCGGCCACGGCGGTGGCTTCCGCCTGGCGCGCGTTCTCCGCCTCGCGCACGGCGATCTGCTGCTGCTGATTGGCGAAGACGGTGGCGCCGAAGGCGACCACCGCCAGGAGCACGGCCACCCCGAGCGCGGCCGCCAGGTAGACGGCGCGGCGGCGCAGGGTGCGCCAGGCACGCTCGCGCTCCTCGGCGCGGTCCTTCTCGCTCGCGGCCAGTTTCTCGGCGGCCTCGCGGGCCTGCCGGGCGGCCTCGGCCGCTTCCTGGGCCTTGGCGGCGACCAGTTTTTGCTCCTCGGCCAGGCGCCGGGCGGCCTCCAGCTCGCGTTGCTGGCGTTCCTCTTTCTCGCGCGCCTCGCGCTCGGCGATGTCGCGCGAGGCCGCCAGGAATTCGCGCTCCAGGCCGCTCAGCTCGTTGGGATTCTCCTCGGACCATTCGATGGCCTGGATCAGGCGCACGCCGCGATAGAGCGCGCCCTCGTCGCGGCCGTCGCGCTCCCAGTCTTCGGCGGCCTCCAGCAGCTCGCGCTGCACGCGCAGGCTCTCGCGGCTCTCGTTCAGCCAGCCGCGCAGGGTGGGCCACTCGCGGATCAGGGCCTCGTGCGCCACCTCGGCCGTGTTCTGGGTCGTCACCACCAGCCGGTTATCAACCAGGCGCTTGAGCACCGCCTCGGCCCACGGCCGCTGTTCGTCGCGCCCGTATAGCTCGTCCAGCCGCGCGCGGCGGCGCGTGTCCTGCGTCCCCTCGCCCAGCTCCACCAGGCGCAGGAAGATGCGCCGGGCGATGGCCTGCTGTTCGGGCGGCATGGCCTTGTAGACGGCCTCGGCCGTCTTGGCGATGGCGCCGCGGATGCCGCCGGCCTCGGCGTACCCGCGCAGCGTCATCATCCGGCCGCGGCGGCGCTTCCAGGTCTCCAGCAGGGCGTGCTGCATGAGCGGCAGCGCCCCCGGCTCCTCGCCCACCTCGCGCAGGATGGTGTCCACCAGCCCCGGCTCCAGGTCCCAGCCGCCGACGCGCGCCGGCTCCTCGATGGTGCGCCGCAGCTCGGCGGGCGTCATCGGCCCGACGAACTCCTGGTTGGTGGAGACGGCCTCGCGCAGGTTCTGGAACTGGGCGCAGTGCGCGTAGAAGTCGGCGCGGAAGACCACGATGACCATCGTCGGCCCGTCGGTGTCCGGGGCCGAGGCGTAGAGCAGGTTGTCCACAAACGCCTTGCGCTCGACCGGGTCTTTGCAGAGGGTGAAGATCTCCTCGAACTGGTCCACCACGATCAGCAGCCGGTCGCCGCCGGTCCGGCCGAGCAGCTTGCGGACGGCGTAATGCAGGGCGCGCTCGTCGGCCTTCAGGTCGTCCACCAGCGCGGCCGTGGCCGTCACCGACTCGGCGTCGCGCGTCAGCGCCGCCGCCAGCGCCTCCAGCGGCTGGGCGCTGGGCACCAGGACGAACACGGGCCAGGTGGAACTGCCCTCCGGCGGCAGCGTCCCGTCGGCCAGGGGCGCGCCGCGCTTGAGCGCCGGCAGCACGCCGGCCCGCACCACCGACGACTTGCCGCTGCCCGAGCCGCCGATGATGACGGGCAGGAAACGGCTGGCGCGCAGCTTGCCCACCAGCCGCGCCGTCAGCAACTCGCGGCCGTAGAACTTGTCCGCATCGCTCTCGGTGAAATAAGTCAGGCCCTTGAAAGGCGGCTCGCCGGGCGCCGGCGCCTCGTCGGCCACGTCCGCGCCGAACAGCTTGCCGGTCCGCACCCGGCTGAAGAGCACCGGGATGGCCCAGTCGGTGCGCTTGGCCTCGAAGACCACCTGCCGCGCCTGGTTGAGGGCGCGGTCCACCTCGCCGTGCTCCACCAGCCGCCGGTAGAACTCGGCGGCCAGCTCGCGGGCCGTGACGATCGGCACCTTCTCCTGCATAGCCACGATGGCGGGCAGCCCGATCTGCACCAGGCGCGGCGCCAGGCCGATGAACGGGTGCTCGGCCGCCGCGTCGCGCGTGGCGCTCTCACACGCCACCAGGAAGGTGAGGTGCGGCAGCGGGTCCACGCCGGCCAGCCGCGCCACGATCTCATCGTCGCGCACGGCCTGCCAGCTCCCATCGTCCTTTTCCAGGTGCAGCCAGGCGAAACCCGGCCCGCGCTCTTCGCCCTTCTTGCGTTTGAAGTCGCCGTGGCCGATGAAGTGCAGGATATGGCAGCCGGTGACGTAGCGGATGACGTTGTCCAGACTGGCGGCGCCCTCCAGGATGTCCCAGTCCTCCACCTCCAGCCGCGCGCGCTGCTCGGCCGACAGCCCGGTGCGGCCGGGCAGCGCCGTGATCTGCACGCGATCGGTGCGGCGCAGCTCGCTCAGCCCGCGGCGCAGGTTCTCGAGCTCGGCCTCGACGTCCACGGGCGTCAGGCCGGCGGGCAGGCCGGCCGGGTTGGCGACCACGATCAGCATCTTGAGCGGCGTCTCGGCGACGGGCTTGGGCTCCTGCGTCTCCAGGCTGGTGTAGCGCGAGAAGGGCGTCAGCGCCGAGGTGGTGAGCGGCACCAGCTGGCCTTTGAGGGGATGGTGCAGGCGTTCCCATTGCAGGGCGTGCAGCTCCACGGCCTGGGCGTCGATCCACAACCGCACGCGCAGCCGGCCGCCCTTGCCGGCCTCGGCCCGCCCGGTCGCCCGGTCATAGGCCCGGCGCATCTCGCCGGCGAAGAGCGCCTCAAACAGCGTCTGGCCGTAGGCGCGCGCGTCCAGCTGCTGGCTGACCAGCGCCGCCCGGTCGATCTTCAGCCGGCCGCCCGAGAAGCGACTGCCGTCGTCCAGCTCGGCTTCTACCGGATAGAAGCCGTCTTGCTCTTCCCAGGCGAAAATGCGGATCAGCAGATCGGTGTAGTCGCCGGCCATAGAACGGGTCTCCTGTGAGAGGGAGCGGAGTCCATCATCAGAACACAAAGGCGCGAGGACGCGCAAAAGGTTCCGCGCGTCCTCGCCCCCGGCCCCTCCCCGGGTGGAGGCGCGCCGGGGGGAGGGCGGCAGGTAGAAGTTCGCGCGCCTTCGTATCTCGACGACCAGGACAAGATCTTAACCCGCCTGCGTCACGCGCCGGTAATGCGCCATCTCGGCCAGGACCTGGTTGACGAATTTCCACGCGGCCGGCAGGCTGAGGACCACGCCGCCGGGCGTCGCCAGCGATCCGGCGAAGCGCAGGGACAGCAGGAACACGCGCAGGAGCAGGTTGCGAGACGCGACGGCGGCTTTGAGTGACCGTTGGTGCAGGTCCACCTCGTCGGCCACGCTCCGGCCCCGCCATTCGGTCTCGGCGTCGCCCAGCCAGGTGAGCGCGGTGTGGGCGACGACCCGGCCGCCGAGCGCCGTCTCAACGTAGGTGTGATACAGGATGGAGCGCTGGACGCGCTCGAGGATGGGGCGCAGTTCGTCCAGGGCGGATCGCCATTCGGGCGGCAAGGCTAATGGCTCGCCCGGCGCGCCAAAACTGACCGGCGCGGCGGCGGGTTGACGCAGCTCAGCGAGCGACTCGAGCAGGGCGCGCTCGGGCTCTGGCATCGCTTCGCCGGCCGCGAACGAGAGGGCGCCCTCGGCCGCGGCGCGCGCCTGTTGCGCGGCCGAGTCCAGGCGCTGCTCGGCGGCGGGCACGGCCTCGGCGGCGGCCTGGAGTTGCGCCAGTTGCTCATCGAGCCGGGCGGCGGCGGCGGCCGGATCAGCCGGCAGGTCGGACCGCCAGACGCTGCCCTCCGGCGGCGCGCCCGGCGCGGCGAAGGAGACCGGGCCGGCGGCCGGAGCGTCCCAGGCCGCGAACAGGCCCGCGAGGTCGGGCGACGGGCTGACAGGCGCCGGGGCGACGCTCATGCCTTGAAGAGCGCGCCGATGGTGCGGATGATCTCGGCCCGGTTCTGGCGGGCCTGGGCCACCATGCCCTCGTGGATCATCCACAGCGCCCGGTCAATGTCGTCGTCCTTGCGCGGGACGATATGCTCCTCGTCGCCGTCCAGCCGGATGATGGATTTAGCCTCGCGCACCGGCTCGGCCCCGGCCTCAGCCGCGGCCAGGTGCGTGCGCACTTCGACCGTGGTGACCTTGTCTATCATCCGGACCAGCGCCTGGCTGATCCTGCGGATGACCTCCTGCAGGTCATCGCGCGCCTTGCCGAAATCCGGCAGCAGGCCGTAGTTGACGTCGCCGGCCTGGCCAGACACGGCGCTCGCGGCGGCCGGGGCCGGCGTGTCGCCGGCCTGGCCAGACACGGCGCTCGCGGCGGCCGGGGCCGCGCCCGGCGTGTATCGGGCGTCGATGACGTACGCGCGCTCCAGCGGCTGGTTGCCCGAGCCGAGGGTCAGCCGCACCGCCGGGTCGCCCAGGACCACGTAGCCGCGCGCGTCGTTGTTGGCCGTCCACAGACTGCCCAGCTTGACGTTGTCGGGCGTGAAGGGGTGGACCTCCTGCAGGAAGTCGGTGAGGTCGGAGGACAGCTCGGCGTAGCGCTCGTTGAAGTATTCCATGCCCCAGCCGATCCGGTCGCCCTTCATCAGGCGCTCGAGCGTGCTCTCAAAGGCCGCCAGTTGCTTGCCGGTTTTCTCGGTGTGGAAGGACACGCCCCAGGCGCGCTCGACGTGGCCGACCACGGCCAGCGCCCCGCCCTTCTCGTGGCTGAGCAGGCGCATGGGCAGTTGCGACAGGAAGGCGTGCGGGGCGATCTCGCCGCGCTTGGTCTGCCGGGAGAAGTCGTCCAGCCTGGGCGTGCCGGCGCCGTAGCAGGCGAAGAAGAACGCGATGCGGCCGAGCAGGCGCGCCTCGGCGGTGATATCGTCGGCCGCCAGGTAGAAATCCTGGGGGATAGGCTTGCGCCAATCCTCCGGGCCGGGCCAATCCTGGCACAGCAGCGCGCCCTGGTGCGGGAACTGGCGCTTGTCGCCGTTGTCGAACCCCATCCCGTGGCTGGCCGTGAACAGCAGGGCCGGCGTCTCGGGGCCGCCGAGCACCTGCGCCAGGCGGCTCTTCCTGGCCTGGTCGGCCAGGATCGTGTCCACGGCCCAGCCGCTCAGGCGCGGGTTGGACTTCAGGCTGGCGCTCAACGGATCAACCAGTTCCTTCGCGCTGAGCTGGGTGGCCGGGTCCTTGGGGTTGGCGACGCCGAAGAACGTCGCCCGCCTGGGCAACGGGTATTGGCCGCTCTCGGCGGCGACGACGCTCTGGGCGTAGTAAGCGTAGTGCTCGAGCTTGTCGAAGTGCAGGCGGCCGACGGCGCGCTGCACGTCGAGCTGATATTGAAAACGGTAGGGGATGGTTTCGGGATCGCCGACGATCAACAGGTAGTAGGGCATCTGCTCGGGATCCGCCGGGCCCGGCCCCACCTGGAAGCGTTCGAGGAATTTCTGCTTGCTCTCGTTGGGCCGGTAGCCGTCGGCGTCGGCGTACTCGCGGTACAGGCGCCCGGCCTGTTCCCGGCGCAGATTGAGCAGCGGCGCCAGCGCGTCGCGGATGGCCGGGACCCTGTCCTTGTCTTTGAAGGCGAAGATCACGCCCCAGCCGGATTGAGACAGGTCGCCGGGGTCCACGCCCTCTTTGACGCCGAAGTGGCCCTCGGTGGCGTCCTGTTTCTTCTGGCGCAGGACGCTCAGGTCGTCGGGGCTTTCGGCGACGATCTCGGCCGCCCGCTCCGGCTCCACCGACAGGTCCAGGTCGCCCTGGATAGCCCGGGCCAGGTCATCCGGCGACAGGGGCGGCGTCTCGTACGCGCCGCTGGAGCCGTTGATGCCATTGAAGTACAGGACGCCCGAACTGGCTTGGTCTGACATCGCGTATCCTCCGTATCCGGTTGCTGCGGGCCGTGCTGTGGGGCCGGGAACGGAGGCTAGTATACAGCGATTTCAGACCGGGGCGGTACGAAAACGGATACGGCAGACGACTTACACCACGACACACGAAAGGCCGTTTTTCGAATTTTGTGTAATTCCCCACCAGCCGGGCGCGCCGCCGGGCCTGGACAGGCCGAACGGTTGTCATAAATCGCCCTTCGACTGCGGCCGTTCGGGCCGCGACCGCTCGACAGGCTCACGGCTCGGCCTGCCTCGGAACGCGGCCCGCAGTCGAGAGGGGCGTAAATGGAAACAGAATCCGCTATAAGCAACACTCTCCTGGTGGTCAGGCCCGGCTCCCTCGCCGGCGGACGAGCCGCCAGACCAGCCAGCCGACCAGGGCGAAGGGCCCGATCACCACGACCACCCAGATCAGCACATCGGCCAGGAAGGCGAAGAGGCCGAACGTCACGCCGAACGCCTGCGAGAACGTCCGGCCGGGGTCCCAGCCCCACAGGCGCGGCGGCGCGGGCAACACGATCACGGACCGGACGGGCTGCAGCGCGACCACGATGTGCGTGAACGTGTTCCAGTCGTCCCGGCCGATGGGCTTCGGCTCGCTCGACACGGTCTCGCTCACCAGCGTCCCCAGGCCGAGCAGGGCCGCGCGCAGGCCGTCGAAGTTGGGGACCGGCACCGCCAGGGTCAGGGTCTCGTACCGGCGGCCCTCCGCCGTCCAGGCCCGCGACTCGACCAGGTAACCGCCATAGTCGCCGGCGTAACCGATGGCGCGGTCGGCGGCGGCGTTCACATCCGCGACCTCCAGGGTCAGGTAGGCGGTATAGACCACACGCGCGCCGGCCGGAGCAGAGACGCCCGAGCGCGGCTGGGCGCCGATCAGGCGCGGCGCGCCGCCGGGCGAACACGCCGCCAGGACCAGCAGAGAGAGCAGTGACCAGAGACTGAGACGGGTTTTCATGGCATAAGCCTCCATCTTGACTGCAATGGCCCATGCTGTTAAGCCAGCCTGATTCAGCTTAGCCCGGGCCGGCGGCGAGGGCTTGACAAGGGGTTGATAAGGAATTGACAGGGGCGGAGGGCGGCAGTCGGGGACCGCTCTAAAGTGCGCGGCCGACCAGCGCCGCGGTCAGGTAAAGCAGATGCCGGGCGCGCCGATCCAGGTTGGCGTGCTTGAGCGCGCCGAGGCAGGCCAGGCAGAGCGCCAGGTGATACTCGCGGGGCTGGGCGGGGTTGGCCAGGCAACGGGCGGCGAGCTGATGGAGCACGGCGAGCAAAGCCGGGGGCTGAGGGCGGGTCGCTGATCGCTGATCGTCAGCGACCAACGACCACAGCTCCAGGTAGTCTTGCGCCGCCGCGCTCTGCGGGGCCAGGATGTGGGCGATGACCTCGGCCTCCAGGTGGGCGAAGTCGAACAAGGGGTGGCCGTCGCGGGTGCGGGCGAAGTCGATCAGCCACACGAAGCCGCCCGGCCCGACCAGGACATTTTCCAGGTTCAGGTCGCCGTGGATGGTGGACAGGCTGCCGGCGACGGTCTCGGCCAGCCAGGCGGGCAACCGCGGCAGGGGGTCGGGCAGGCCGAGCAGGTCCAGCCCGGCCACGGCCTCGCGCAGCAGGGTCCCGCGCGTGGCGACGACGCGCGCCACGGCGCCATCGGGCGGCCTGACGCTCAGCCAGCGCACGCGCAGCGGCGGCTCGCCGGGCTGCGGCTGGCCCATCAGCGAAAGCGATTTCCCATCCTGACGCAACTCCGTCTCGGGGAAGCGGCCGACGCGGACCAGGTCGCCGACCTTCACGCGCAGGGCCGCCGGTCCCGTCGCCGGACCGAGGGACGCGGCGGGCGCGCCGGCCGCCGGCTCCAACACCACGTGCGCGGGCAGCAGCCGGTCGTATTCCTGGGCCAGGCGGAACGTGTGCGCGCGGCGCTGGAGCCACCAGTTGGGGCCGAAGGTCTCGAACAACTTGAGCAGCAGCGCCGGGTCCGGGTCTTTGAGCAACGCCTCCCGCAGACTGGCCGGGCGCTGGCCGGGCTCGGCGATGAAGGTGTAGCGGAGGGCGGCTTTGCCCCTCCCGTTCCGGCCCTCCCCCCGTGGCGCGTGCGCCGTAGCCGTAGCGGGAGGGAGAAAGACAGGCTCGTCCTGAATGCGCGCCGTCATGGGCGGCAGGGTATCTTTGACGTAGGTTTCGTAGTTGCGGTGCTCGAGCTCGATGGCGCGGCGCTCGCCGAGCTTGACGATGGTGTGGGCGTCGGCGCGGCCGTCAGCCCGGATGGGCAGCGCCAGCAGGGTGCGCGCGCCGGAATAGCCGGACCGGAACTCGTTCTCGATCACCAGGCGCGCGTAGCGCCGGAAGAGCGTCTGCAACAGCGCGCGCTCATCCGCCGCGATCGCCAGGCCGGGCGGCGGCTCCACGCTCAGGGCCGGGTTCGGCTGTGGGCCGGCCGGGCGCGGCTTAAGGCGAAACGTCAGCGCCGCCACGCTGACCCCGCCGCCCGTCATCAGGCCCAGGATGCCGAGCCACATAGCCTGGCCCGTCGTCAGCCCCAGAAAAGAAGCCACCTGGATCGTCAGCGCCCTGGAATAAAGCTGCGCCTCGCGGGCGCCCGCCGGCCCGACCCAGCGCAGCCGCACATCCAGAGTGAGCCGGTGCCGGCCGGCCGCGCGCGGCGTGATGGTCCAGCGCCAGGTGACCGGCTCGCCCGGCGGGAGCGGCAGGACCTGCTCGGCGGCGGGCGCCAGGTCGAAGCCCACGCCCTCCAGCCGCGCCAGCCCGAACAATTCGTAGCCGCCCGGCCGCGGCACCGCCACGGTCTGGGTGATCACCTGATTGTCGGGGAACTCGGTAGTGACGGTGTAGCCGCCGGCGGACGGGAAGAGCGACAGGCGCACGCTGTCGGAATCGCCCAGGCGCAGGCGCGGCGGCCACTCCACCTCCACCACGCGCACCTCGGCGGCGGCGGTCGGCGACGCGGATTGAGTCGGCGGCTGGCCAGGGGCGGTGGCCGTCGGCGGGATGAGGGTCGGCGCCTCGGTCCGCACTGCGCCGGCATCCGGCCGGGTTGGTTCAGGCGCAGACGTGGGCGCGGGGGCACGGGAAGACTCGGCGGCCGGGGCCTGGGTGACCGGCGTATCGCCGGCGGGCTGAGTGACCTGCGGGGCCGGAGTGGCCGCGGGCGCGCAGGCGGCCAACATGAGGGCGGCCAGGCCGAGCCCGGCCAGGAGGACGGGCAGACGCCGGATCATGGCGGCGGCACGAACAACGTGGGCGCAGGGCGCACGCGGTCCTGCGCGCGCTCCACCGGCCAGACCACATAGAGCAGCGCGCAGGTCGCGACGGCGACGAGCGTCAGGCCGAGGCACAGGAGCAGCAGGCGGCGCGGCAGGGTCATCTGCGAATAGTATAATCCACTCGAACCCTCATGGCCGACCCTGACACGTATCCCAGCGACTACCGCGCCCGCGAGATCAACGCCCTTCGGTCGGCGGCTCAGGCCGGCGAGTGCGCGGCCGTGCTGGGCCTGAGCGGCGCGGGCAAGAGCAACGTCCTGCGCTGCCTGGCGGAGACCGGCTCCACCGACGCCCACCCGTTTGTGCTGATCGACGCCAACCGGCTGCCGGCGCCCACGGCCGAGGCGCTGCTGGGCCTGGCGGTCCGGGCGCTGGGGGACACCGGCGAGCCCGGCGCGGCGCCGGACGCGTTCACGGCGCTCGACGCCCTGATTGATAGACGCCTACGCGCGGCGGAAGGTTCAGGCCGGGCCGGTCTGACGTTGATGATTGACCGGTTCGACGCGCTGGCCGGCAGCCAGGCCGTCTTCGGGCAACTGCGCGCGCTGCGCGACGCGCACAAATACCGGCTGACATACCTCATCGCCGCGCGCCGGCCCCTGGACGCGCACAACGAACTGGCCGAGCTGTTCTTCGCCAACACCCTCTGGCTGGGGCCGCTGAGCGAAAGCGACGCGCGCTGGACCGTGGCGCGCTACACGGCGCGCCGCGGACTGAACTGGGAGACGCGGACGGTGCGCGCCCTGATTGACCTCACGCGCGGCTACCCGGCCCTCCTGCGCGCCGCCTGCGAGGCGGTCGCCGGCGGCGCGACGCTGTCCGTCCCGGCGCTGGCGGCGCACCCGGCCGTGAAGGCCCGGCTGGACGAGTTCTGGGCGGACCAGCCGACCGATGAGGAGCTGCGTCTGTGCGGGCTGGCCGATCTGCCGTTGCTGCTGGCCGGCTGGCCGCAGCCCAAAGGCGGTCCCGGTTTCGACACGGCCCGGCCTCCGGCCACGGCCGGCTTCGACCGGACCCGCCTCACCGCGAAAGAGAATCTGCTCATGGAATATTTTCTGGCCCACCCCGGCGAGGTGTGCGCCAAGGATGACCTGATTCGGGCCGTCTGGCCGGAGGATCGGATCTTTGAGCAGGGCGTGCGCGACGACAGCCTGGCGCAGTTGATCCGGCGTCTGCGCGAGAAGATCGAGCCGGACCCGGCCCGCCCGCAGCACATCCTCACCGTGCCCGGCCGGGGCTACCGCTTCACTTCCTGACCTCCCACAGCCGCACCAGGCCGTCCGGGCTGAAGGCCGCGCCCCCGGCGTCCCGCCGCGCGGGTGGCAGGCCAGGCTGAACACGGCCCCGGCCCGGACGGCGGCGTGGCGGCTCGGCTGTGGGAGCCGTGGGCGTCCGGTCCGAGCGCCGTCAACGCCGCTAACGCCAACCGGCCGGCTTTCACCGAGCGCATACGGCCTCTTCTCAAATGTCTTCGGGCTCTTCCGGTTCGGGGGGCGGCGGGCTATAGGGCTGTCCGTCCGGCATGATCGTGGCGGTGGACAGGGTCGAGTCGCTGAGCTGGGCCAGGTGGATTTTGGCGCCGCGCAGGTCGGCGCCGCTGAGATCGGCCCCCTCCAGCAACGCCCCGCGCAGGTTGGCGCCCTGCAAGTTGGCGCCGGCCAGGTTGACTTCAAACAACTCGGCGCCGAACAGGTTGGCGTTGACGAGCGTGACCCGGCGCAGGTCGGAGCGCGTCAGGTCGGCGCGTGTCAGGTTCGCCTCCGTCAGGTCGGCCCCCAGCAACAACGACTCGCGAACGACCGCTTCGAACAGGTCGGCTTCCTTAAGATTGGCGTTGATCAGATCAGCGCGCAAGATGCGCGAGTCGTTCAGCCGGGCCCGGAACAGGTTCGCGCCGCGCAGGTTCACGCCGTTGAGCTGGACGGCGGACAGATCGCGATAAGCCAGCTGTAACGGCGCCGGCTGGCGCAGGAGGGCGGCGACTTCTTCAATGGTGAGCGGCATCCGACCTTGCGGGGCCACGGCCGGGCGAGCCGGCGCGCCGGGGTGCGCCGGGCCGGCCGGGACCCCCACAAGTGTAACGCGGCAGGCGAGCGTGTCAAATTACCCCGCCGCCGGCGCGGGCGCGGCCGGGATGGCGGCCGCCTCGGCCGCAGCGGGCGCGGCGATGTTCATGGCTTTGGGCGCGACCTTGACGAAATGCCGGCAGCCGCTCTCCCAATTTTGGAGCAGGGCTTTGCCCAGCGCGCTGCGCGTCAGCGCCACGTGCCGCTCGACGCGCCGCCGCAGGTCGGCCAGATCCTCGGCCGAGGGCGCGCACACATCCACCAGCTCGCGGTTGATGCGCCGGAGCGACCAGCCGTCATCGAAGAGGTAGGCCACGCCGCCGGTCATGCCGGCACCAAAGTTGTAGCCGATGGCGCCCAGCACCACCACCACGCCGCCGGTCATGTACTCGCAGCCATGATCGCCCAGGCCCTCGACCACGGCCTCGGCGCCGCTGTTGCGCACCGCGAAGCGTTCGCCGGCGCGCCCGGCGATGAACACCTCGCCGCTGGTCGCGCCGTACAGGCAGGTGTTGCCGGCCAGCACGAAGCCCCAGGTGTCGCGGTCGTCGCCGGCGTCGGCGTCCACCGGCGGAGGCGGGACCTGCGGCGCCGGCGGCAGTTCGGCCGCGGACGGCGGATAGATCACGATGCGGCCGCCGCTCAGGCCCTTGCCGACGTAGTCGTTGGCCTCGCCGCACAGGGTGAGGTGCAGGCCGCGGACCGCGAAAGCCCCGAAGGATTGGCCGGCGGTGCCGCGCAAGCGCACATCCACGGCGGCGCCGCGCGCCGGCTGCGCCGCCCATTGGCCCGCCAGCCGCGCCCCGAAGGTGCGATCGCTGTTGGCGATGACGTAGAAGAGCTGGCCGTGGACGGCGCCGCCGGTCGCCAGGCGCGCGTAATCCTGCACGAGCTGGTCGTTAAGCGGCGAGGCGGTCGGCACGCGGTTCGGCTCGCCCAGGTAGCGGCGCGGGCCGTCCGGCGGCGGCGCCAGCAGGGCCGAGAGGTCCAGCCGCTCGGCTTCCGCGCGGCCCGGCCGCGCCGGGCGCAACAGTTCCACGCGCCCGACGATGTCGTCCCAGGTCGCCGCGCCGAGCCGGTCGAGCAGCTCGCGCACCTCCTCCGCCACGTACAAGAAGAAGGCCATCACCTGCTCGGGCGTGGCGTCGAACCTGGCGCGCAGATCGGGCCGCTGCGTGGCGATGCCGGCCGGGCAGGTGTTGAGGTGACAGGCGCGCGCCATCAGGCAGCCCTCCGCCACCACGGCCGCCGTGCCGAACGAGACCTCGTCCGCGCCCAGCAGGGCGGCGATGACGGCATCGCGCCCGGTCCGCATCCCGCCGTCGGCGCGCAGTCGGACGCGCCCGCGCAGGCCGCTGGCGATGAGCATGCGCTGGGCCTCCACCAGCCCCAGCTCCCAGGGGATGCCCGCGTACTTGATGCTGCTGAGCGGCGAAGCGCCGGTGCCGCCCGAGTTGCCGCTGATCAGGATGATATCCGCCCCGGCCTTGGCGACGCCGGCCGCGATGGTGCCCACGCCGGACTGCGCCACCAGCTTGACCGAGATTTTGGCGCGCGGGTTAACCTGGCGCAGGTCGTAGATCAACTGCGCCAGGTCCTCGATGCTGTAGATATCGTGGTGCGGCGGCGGCGAGATGAGCGTGAAGCCGGGCGTGGCGTGGCGCACGGCCGCGATCTCGGCCGTCACCTTGTGGCCCGGCAGTTGGCCGCCCTCACCCGGTTTGGAGCCCTGGGCCATTTTGATCTGCAGCTCGTCGGCCGAGGCCAGGTAGGCGGTCGTCACGCCGAAGCGGGCGGAGGCCACCTGCTTGATGCGGTCGTCGGCCTCGGTGCGGTACTGCGCCGGGTCCTTGCCGCCCTCGCCGGAATTGCTCAGCGCGCCCAGCCGGTTCATGGCGATGGCCATGGTCTCGTGGGCCTCGCGCGAGAGCGCGCCGAAGGACATGGCGGCGGTGGAGAAGCGACGGAGGATAGCGCGGACGCCCTCCCGGCCCCCTCCCCCGCCCGCGGCGTCGACGGGGGAGGGCCGGGGTGGGGGCGCCAGCTCCAGCAAATCCCTCGGGTCCACGGGCCCCCGGTCGTGCTGGAGCTGGCTGTAGCGCCGGTAAGCGGCGTAACCGCTCTCCCAATGCCCGTTCAGGACGCCGGGCGTCCGCACCGCCTCATGCAGGGCATGCACGATCTGCGGGCTGTAGGCGTGCAGCTCGCCATGGCGCTTGAACTTGTAGAAGCCGGGGCTGTCCAGGCTGGCTTTCTCCTGCCCGAAGGCGGCCTGATGCCAGCGCCGGCCGATCGCGGCCACGCCGTCCAGGTCCAGGCCGCCCAGGTGCGCGGGTGTGCCCGCAAAACAGCGCGCCACCAGCTCCGGGTGCAGGCCGATGATCTCGAAGATCTGCGCGCCGCAATAGGCGTCCACCGTGCTCACGCCCATCTTGGACATGATCTTGAGCAGGCCGTGCTCGGCGGCATGGAAGTAGCGGTAGGCCACCTCGGCCGGCGAGTTGGCGCCGCGGTCCAGCTCGACGGCGGTCGCCAGCGCCAGGTAGGGATGGATGGCGGCGGCGCCGTAGCCGATCAGGCAGGCGAAATGATGGACATCGCGCGGCTCGCCGCTCTCGACGACGAAGTCCACGCGGGTGCGCAGGTCGCGCCAGAGCAGATGATTGTGGACGGCCCCCAGCGCCAGCAGCGAGGGGATGAACGTCTGCCCGGCGTCCACGCCGCGGTCGCTCAGGATGAGGACCTCGGCGCCGGCCCGCACGGCGGCCTCCGCCTCCGCGCACAGCCGATCCAGCGCCAGTTGCAGGCCGGGGCCGTCTGCCTGCTCCAGCGGAAACAGGGTCGAGAGCGTGACGGCGCCCAGGTGCGCATCGGCGCGCAGGGCGGCCAGGTCGCGCCCGGTCAGGAAGGGCGTGTCCAGCTCGAGCAGTTCGGCCTGCACCGAGGTCTCCGCCAGGAAGTTGCGGCGCGCGCCCAGGCGCACCTTGAGCGACATGACCAACTGCTCGCGCAGCGGATCGATGGGGGGATTGGTGACCTCGGCGAAACGCTGGCGGAAGTAGCTGAACAGGGGGCGCGGCTTGTCGGACAACACGGCGCTGGGCGTGTCGTCGCCCATCGAGCCGATGGCCTCGGCCTGGGCCTCGATCATCGGGCGCAGGATTGTCACCAGCTCCTCGGACGTGTAACCGAAGGCGGCCTGCTGGGCGACCAGGGACGCAGGCTGGTGAACGGCGGTCGGCGCCGGGTCGTTCGCTGCCGGGCTTTCGTCCCCGGTCTTTCGGCTGTCGTCCAGCCGCCGCACGCCGCGCCGCACCCACGCCCCGTACGGCCGGCGCACAGCCAGCTCGCCCTTGGCCTGGCCGTCGCGCATCACCACGCCGCGGGCGGTATCGACCACCAGCATCTGGCCGGGGCCAAGCTTGCCTTTGTGCTGCACGCGCGCCTCGTCCACCGGCACGATGCCGGCCTCCGAGCCGGCCGCCACCAGCCCGTCCTCGGTGATCAGGTAACGGCACGGGCGCAGGCCGTTGCGGTCCAGGGCGGCGCCGGCCAGCGTCCCGTCGGTGAAGACCAGGGCCGCCGGGCCGTCCCAGGGCTCGGTCAGGCAGGTATGGTATTCGTAGAAGTCACGCACCGCCTCAGGCAGGTCCGGCAGCTTCTCCCAGGCCGGCGGCGTCAGCATCGTCACGGCGTGGTGCAGGTCGCGGCCGCCCAGCGCGAGCAATTCGGCCACGTTGTCCAGCATGGCCGAGTCGCTGCCGTCCGGGTCAATGACGGGCCGGAAGGCGTCAGCCGGCGCAAATTCGGCGGCCAGCAACGGCTCGCGCGCCTTCATCCAGTTGACGTTGCCCTGCAGCGTGTTGATCTCGCCGTTGTGGCACAGCACGCGGAAGGGCTGGGCGCGCTGCCAGGTGGGCAGCGTATTGGTGCTGTAGCGCTGGTGGAAGACGGCGATGGCGACGGCGTAATCCGGGTCGCGCAGGTCGGCGTAGAAACCGGACAACTGCGGCGCGTTGAAGAGGCCCTTGTAGACGATGGTGCGCGCGGACAGCGACGGCACGTAGGCGCCGTGCTGGGCGCGGGCCTGGCGCTCGAAGCGCTTGCGGGTCAGATAGAGTTGCTGCTCGAAACGACGGGGCGGACAGGGCGAGGCGGGGATGATCAGGGCATGACGGATGACGGGCTGGGTGGCGCGGGCGCGCTCGCCCAGGCGGGCGGGATTGACCGGGACCTCGCGCCAACACAACACCCGCAGGTCGTGCGCCTGACAGTCCGCCTCGAACAGGCCCTGACAGAGCGCCTCCGTGCCGGGCTGGAAGAAGAAGACGCCCACCCCGATCTGCTCCGGATCGACGGCGCGCCCGGTCAACCGCTCGGCTTCGCGCGCGAAGAGCGCGTGGGGCAGCGGCGTCAGCACGCCGGCCCCGTCGCCGGTCGCGGCGTCGTCGGCCATGGCCCCTCTGTGCTCCAGGCGGACAAGCGCCTCCAGGGCCTGGCGCAGGATGGCGTGGCTGGCGCGGCCGTGCTGGTCGGCCACAAAACCGATGCCGCAATTGCCGCGCTCGACGCGCAGCGGGTTCAAGGGCTGAAAGAGCGGCGCGTTGTCCATCACGGGACCTCCCGAACGGGGCGTGATCTGGCTGCAAAAGAACAGGCGCAAGCCGAAGCCGGCTTGCGAGACAGTCTAATGAAGGTTGGGGAGGCTGTCGTCCCCGGACGGGGCCATTTGTGGACAGCACCCATCCAGGTAGTCGAGAATACCCAATATGAGCAAGGGTTTTTTGGGGAGAATCAGAGGGGCGGCCAGGTGGCCGCCCCTTGAGGAGCATACTCGCTCAGGAAAGCGCTTAATCGGCGGCGCCGGCAGGCAGGCGCGTCGGCAGCGAGCCCCGCGCGGCCTCATGGAGGGCGTCCGGCGACGGCTCCCAATCCTTGGGGTAACCCTCGGCGCCCATCTCGGGCAGATCCAGACCCTTCAACTCGACCTCGGCCGAGACCCGCAGCAGGCCAAAGGCGGCCAGGATCCGGAAGAACACGTAAGACAGGCCGAAGACGGTCACGCTGACCGCGACCACTTCCGCCGCCTGGGCCAGGATCTGGGTGGTGCCGCCGGCCACCAGGCCGGTCACTGCCGAGCTCATGCCGTTCCAGCCGGCCGAGTTGGGGTTGCCATTGGCAAAGATGCCCACCGCCAGCACACCCCAAATGCCGTTGACAAAGTGCACGGGCACCGCGCCAACCGGGTCGTCGATCCTGGCCTTCTCCAGCCAGCCGGTCGCCAGGCAGACCAGGACACCGCCCACGATGCCGATGAGGCTCGCGCCGATCGGATCGACGAAGGCGCACGGCGCGGTAATGGCCACCAGGCCGGCCAGGATGCCGTTGACGGACATCGCCGGATCCGGTTTCCGGACCGGGCTGATGAACCACATATAGAACATGGCCGCGCAGCCGCCGAAAGCGCCGGCCAGCAGTGTGTTGACTGCGGCGTTGGCGGCCAGCTCGCCGAAACCGCCCACGAACCCCAGCGAGGAGCCCGGGTTGAAGCCGAACCAGCCGAAGAACAGGATGATCGTGCCGAGCACGCCCATGGGCAGGTTGTGGCCGGGGATGGCGTTGGCCGAGCCGTCCTTGTTGAACTTGCCGAGGCGCGGGCCGATGGCGATGGCGCCAGCCAGGGCAACCGAGCCGCCGATCAGGTGGACCGGCCCGGAACCCGCGAAATCCACGGCGCCGTTCCCCAGCCCGGCAATCCGGCCCAGGTTCTGCAGCCAGCCTCCGCCCCACACCCAGCCGGCCACGATTGGGTAGATGACCATGCTCACCCACAGGCTCATCCACACGAAGCCCGAGAATTTCAGGCGCTCGGCCATGGAGCCGGTGGGGATGGTGGCGGCAGTGTCCATGAACACCATTTGGAACAGGAAGAAAGCCAGGATGCCGGTGTTGGCCCCGATGCCCATCAGCAGAAAGCCGCTGCCGCCCGCCAGGCTGATCTGCTCGCCGATCTTGATCAACGGCGTCGCGAGCTGGCCGGCCCAATCGCCCAGCGTCACCGGCGAGTGCGCCCAGGCCCCGGCCACCGCCCCGGCAGTCGTCACTTCCGGCCAGGCGTAGTTGACGCCGCCGAACTGGAAGGCAAAGCCGCAGATGAAATAGCCGATGGCGCCGAGACAGAACACCATCATGTTCATCATCATGGTGTGGGCGACGTTCTTGTTGCGCGTGAAGCCGGTTTCCACCAGGGCGAAGCCGGCCTGCATGAAGAAGACCAGGAAGCCGCCCAACAGCATCCACATGATATTGACGGCTGTGGTCACGTCCGCCACCGGATCGGCCTCTTGCGCGAACACCGGCCGCGCCGCGGCCAGCGTCACCAGCGCCAGGATGACCGCCGGCCCCAGACGTTTGAGAAGGGCTTTCCTCATGTCACTCCTCCTTGAATAATCGGTCATTGATCAAACGTAGAGACGCCCGGCGCCATGTTGGCACACAGCGCTGGGCGTCTCGGCCCACCTCCCGCTTCGGGAGGCACTATCTAATTGCCCCATCCCCACGGGCTGACGCCAGGGTATCAGCCCGACGCCGCGCCAACCATACCCGCTCAGGCCATCTCCGGAAGGGGCCGCCGGGCCATTTTGCGGCGCGGCTCAATACCACCCGATCTGGCCTTTGACGGTGACCAGGGCGGAGGCCAGCAACATGGTCAGCAGCGTCGGCGGCACCGCGATGACCAGCCAGCGCTTCCAGCCGATCGGGCCGTGGTGGCGTTCCAGGTAAGCGTAAGCGACGACGTTGGCCGACGCGCCGATGGGGGTCAGGTTGCCGCCGAAGTTTACGCCCAGGGCCAGCGACCAGACCATCAGGGCCAGCGCCGGCATCTCCGGATGCGCGGCCAGGTCCTTAAGCACATAGCTCATGGCCAGCGCCAACGGCACATTGTCCACAATGCCGCTCAGCACGCCCGGCCCCCAGTGCAGGGCCAGCACGAGGCCGGAATGATTGTCGCTGGCCGCCGCCGCCAATGACCGAGCCAGCACATCAAACACCTGGGCCTTTTCCAGGCCGCCAATCAGGACAAACAGCCCGGCGAAGAAGAGCAGGCTCTCGCTATCCTCGCGGATCAATTTGCGCACGATCCGGCCCTGGTCGTACCGCGGCAGGACCGCCAGCGCCAACGTGGCCGGCGCCAGGGCTGAGACAGCCGCCGTGATCGGCAGATGCGTGATCTCGCTCAACCAGTGGTGCGTCACCAGCAACCCCACCGCCGCGCCAAAGCCGATCAGGCCGATATGTGTCAACTGCGCGTGCAGCGGATCGCGATGCAGGGCCTCGATCTCGCGGACCGTCTCGTCGGTCAGCGCAGCGTGCGCGTCGCGCAGAATTCGGCGGTTGCGCCAGTAAAACACGCCGAGCAGGACCAGCGCCGCCACAGCCGACACCGGCCCGGTGTTGACGGCGAAATCGGCGAAGTTGAAGCCGAGCGTCGTGCCCAGGATCACGTTCGGCGGGTCGCCCACCAGGGTGGCTGAGCCGCCGGTGTTGGCGGCGCAGACTTCGGCAATGATGACGGTCACCGGGTCAAGCTTGAGCAGCCGGCACAACTGCAAAGTGAGCGCGGACAGGAACAGCATCACGGTGATGCTGTCCATGAACATCGCCAGTACGGCGGCGATCGCCAACAGCGCCACGAACAGGTACGTTGGATGGTAGTTGACGCGGCGCACCGCCGTCATGGCCAGCCAGGTGAAGAAGCCGGCTTCCTGCAGGATCGAGACCAGGATGAACATCCCGGCCAGCAGGCCGAGGGTCTCCCAACTGATATAGGTCAGCGCCTCCCACGGGCTGAGCACGCCGAAGAGCACCAGCAGGGCGCCGCCGGCCAGGGCCACCCAGTGGCGCGGGAAGCGCTCGCTGGCGATGGCGGTGTAAGCGACGGCGAAGACTCCCAGCGCAATCAGCATGGCGTTTTCTGATGAAAACCGGGACGCCCCGCACATGCTGGCGCATGTTGCGGGGCGTCCCGGCCCACATCCCACTCAGGAGGCTGTATCCGATTCGCCCGGAGGGGCTTCCCACGCCGCCTCCGAACTGGGCTCAGGTTACGACGGACAATGGGCAGGCCGCAAGCCCCCAGACAGGCCATCTCAGCGCAGAAGCGCCTCCCCTGTTTTTTTGGTAGTTCGCACAAGCGCTCATTTCGCCCCGTCGGCCTCGCCGCCCGCCGGGCGGGCCGGGTTGAGGCCCGACTGCAGGGCCGCGGCCACCGCCGCCGCCCGGTTGCTGACGCGCAGCTTTTGCAGGATGTGGTCCACGTGTTTCTTGACGGTGTTGGGGGTGATCAACAACACCTCGCCGATCTGGCGGTTGGTGTAGCCCTGCGCCATCAGCCCCAGCACCTCGCGCTCGCGGTCGGTGAGATCGGACAGGCGGCCGGAGGGCGCGAACTCCAGCGCCGGCGCCGGCGGGGCCGCCAGCGCCTCAGCCACCAGGCGCACAAAGGCCTTGCGGTCGAACAGGGCCTTCTCGATGAAGGCGAAGACGCCGTGCTCCTCGTAGGCGCGGTCCACGGCCTCCGGCTCGTCCATGCCGCTGACGACGATGGTCGGCACGCTCTTCTGGCGCGCGGCCTGGAGCAGGCGGTAGCCATCGCGGTTCTCCTGGCGGGCCTCGGTGCTGGCCAGGTTCAGGTCCACGATCGCCAGGGCGAAGGCCAGGCGCTGCAACTCGCCGCGGGCCTCGGCATAACTGGCCGCGAAGTGCAGCGCATAGTTGGAGCCGGCCAGCAGCTCGGCGTACAGGTCGCGCCACTGGGCGTTGTCTTCCACAATCAGAACAAGTTTAGGGGTCATGTGTGTCTCGAGCTTCCGCGCCGGGACGGGGGCGCCCATTCGCGCCGACCGCCGTCGGCAGCCGGATAATAAAGGCGCAGCCCGGCGTCCCGGCCCGGCCCGCCGGCGCCGTCTCGGCCAGCGCGATGCTGCCGCCGAAGCGCTGCACCCATGATTTTACCCACCACAGGCCAAAACCAAGCTTGCGGCCGGCGTGGCCGGTGGAGAAGGTCGCGTCGAAGATGCGGTCGCGGTGCTCGGGCGGGATGCCGGGGCCGGTATCGGCCAGCGTCAGCTCCACCCAGCGGCGCGCCGGGTCCAGCGCGTCCGCCGCCACCCGGCCGCGCAGGCGGATCTCGCCGGGCGTGTCGCCGAGCGCCTCGACGGCATTGTCCATCAAGTTGACGAGCACCCAGCGCAGCTGGGCCTCGCCGGCCTGGACCGGCGGCAGGGCGCTCAACCCGGCGGACACAATCCGGACATGCGCCGGGCGCGTGACGCTCTCGGCCGCGGCCTGAAAGCAGCGCTTGACGCTGACCGGCCCCAGCTGCAGCGGGCGCAGAAACGCGAAGGTCTCGCGCGCGGCGGACATCGCCGCGCGGGCGCTGGCCTCGATGTCGGCCAGTCTCTTGGCCGCCACGGGATCCGCCTGGAGTTCGGGGCGCTTCTCGGCCAGGCCCTGCGCCAGCTGCGGGATGACGCCCACCAGGTTGTTCACGCGGTGCAGCAGGTTGGCGGCCACATCCCCCAGGACCGCGAACGTCTCGGCCACGGCCTGCCGCTCCTGGGCCAGCTTCACCTGGGCCAGGGCCTCGGCCTGCTGAAAGGCCACCGCGGCGTGGTTGGCCAGGGCCGCCAGCAGGCGCGTCTCCCAATCGGTGAAGGTCCGCGGCGTCGTGGTGTAGACGCCGAAAGCGCCCAGCGGCGCGCCGTCGCGGCCGACCAGGGGCACCACCAGCGCGCTCACCCATTTCATCTGCCGCACCAGACGCCGGCGCCGGAGGCGCGGATCGGCGCGCAGGTCGGCGCTATAGGCCGGGCGGCGGGTGCGCAGGGCCTCGCCCAGCAGGCTGCCGGCGATCTCCACCCGATAGTCCGGCTGGACGCCGGCGCTGGAAGCCCGCAGCCGCAGCCAGCCGGGGCGTTCCGGGTCCAGTTCCCAGACCACGCAGTGCGGCACGTTCAGCAGATCGCCGGCGCGCTCAATGAGCCGGTTGAGCAGGTCGCCGGGCGAGCCCAGCTGGCCCGTGATGGCCTCCAGCGCCGCCAGCAGCCGGGCCTCCTGGATGGCGATGCTGGCCTGCGCCGCCAGGGCCTCCAGCACCCGTTCGTGGTCTGAATCGAAGGCGGCGACGCGCGGGCTTTCGACGTTGAGCACGCCTTCCAGGCCCCCGCCCGGCCCGAGCAGCGGCACCGCCAGCTCCGAGCGCATCTCGCGCTCCGGGTGCAGGCGCACGTATCGGTCGGTCCAGGGCGGCTGGCGCAGGTCATGGATCAGCACCGGCCGGCGCCGGCGGGCGACCCAGGCCGTGACGCTGGACGGCTCGTCCAGGGGCAGATCGCGGGCGGCTTCGTCCGAGATCTGGACCGGATCGCTGGCGCCCAGGCGCAGGCGGCCGGTGGCCTTGTCCAGCAGCCGGAACGAGCCGTGCTCGGCATGCGTCAACTGCAGGGCGCTGTACAGGATCTCCTGCAAGGTGTCGTTCAGGCTGGGGCGGGAGCCGATGAGCTCGCCGGCCCGCTGCAGCCGCTCCAGCTCGACGACCTTGCGCTGCAGCTGGCGGGAGATGCCCTCGAACTGGCGCGTGTTATAGATCGCCACCGCCGACAGCGGCACAAAAGTGTCGAGCAGGCGCAGTTCGTCGTCGGTGAAATGCCGCGCCTCGCGCAGATCGACGTAGAGCGCGCCGACCGGGTGGTCCTGCACCAGCAAGGGATAGCAGGCCGACGTGCGGATGCCGGCCTGATACTTGAGCGGATGGAAGGGCAGACCGCTCTCGTAGGACAGCACGCGGCTGCGCCGGCGCAGGGCCGTCGCGCCGACCCCGTCCGCGCGCGGCAGGTCGCCGACCAGCGGCTGGGCCTCGCCGGCGGCCACGCGCGAGGCCGGGTCGAACGCGCCGCGCGCGGCGTCGTAGGTGTAGATGACCGCGGCGGCGCCCGGCCCGATCAGGTCTACGGCCGTGTCGGCGATCAGTTGCAGCGCTTCGCGCAAGGAGCGGTCCGGCCCGACGCGGCTCAGGCGCGCGCCGGCGTCGCGCAGCAGGTCGAGGGCGGCAGGCCAGTTGACGGCGGACATGGTGAGTGAGCGCACGGTGATCAGCAGGTCGGCGGGGAAGCGCTCCCGCGCCGGCTACTGATCACCGTGCACTTTACGCCAGATTGGGGCCGGCGGCTAGGGTCCGCCTGGCCGTGCGGCCGCCCGCCTCTCAGGCGTCGTAGTACAGGTAGAACTCGTACGGGTGCGGGCGCAGCCGGATCGGGTCGATCTCCTTGGTCCGCTTCATCGTCAGCCAGGTCTCGATCACATCCGGGGTGAAGACGCCGCCCTTAAGCAGAAACTCGTGGTCCGCCTCCAGCGCGGCCAGGGACTCGGCCAGCGAGCCGGGCACCTGCTGGATGGGTGTATGGTCGTGGGCCTCGAAGATGTCGAAATCGGCCGGCTCGCCCGGATCGATCTGGTTCTGGATGCCGTCCAGGCCGGCCAGCAACAGGGCCGAGAACGCCAGGTAGGGGTTGGCGGACGGGTCCGGGCAGCGGAACTCGAGGCGTTTGGCCTTCGGGCTGCTGGAGTACATCGGGATGCGCACCGCGGCCGAGCGGTTGCGGCGCGAGTAGGCGATGTTGACCGGGGCCTCAAAGCCGGGCACCAGACGGTGGTACGAGTTGACGGTCGGGGCCACGATGGCCAGCAGGGCCGGTGCGTGCTTGAGCAGGCCGCCGATGTAGTGCTTGGCCGTCCGGGAGAGCAGGGCATAGCCGTCCTTGTCATAGAACAGGTTAGTGTTGCCCTTCCACAGGGATTGGTGCACGTGCATGCCCGAGCCGTTGTCGCCCCACAGGGGTTTGGGCATGAAGGTGGCCGATTTGCCGTGCTGCAGGGCCACGTTCTTGACCACGTACTTGTACATCAGCAGGTTGTCGGCCATGCTCACCAGATCGCTGAAGCGCATGTCGATCTCGCACTGGCCGGCGGTGGCCACCTCGTGGTGGTGCACCTCGGTGGGGATGCCCAGCTCGAGCAGCTTCAGCACCATCTCCGAGCGCAGGTCCTGCAGGGTGTCGGCCGGCGAGACCGGGAAGTAGCCCTCTTTCCAGCGCGGGCGGTGGCCCAGGTTGGTGCCGACCTCGATGCCCTCGTGCGCGGCGCTGTTCCAGATGCCCTCCACCGAGTCAATCTCGTAGCTGGCGCTGTACTCGGTCTGGTGGTAGCGGATCTTGTCAAAGACAAAGAACTCGGCCTCCGGTCCCCAGTAGGAGACATCAGCGATGCCGGTGGATTTCAGATAATCGGCGGCCTTCTGGGCGATGTAGCGCGGGTCGCGGCTGTAGGCGCCGCCCGTCAACGGATCGCGCACGTTGCAGATCAGGCTCAGGGTCGGCGCCTGGGTGAAGGGGTCCATGTGCGCGGTGGCCGGGTCCGGGATGAGGAGCATGTCGCTCTCGTGGATGGCCTGGAAGCCGCGGATCGACGAGCCGTCGAAGCCGATGCCCTCGGCGAACAGGGTCTCATCCAGCTCGTCGATGACGGCGCTGAAGTGTTGCCAGGTGCCGGGCAGGTCCACGAACTTAAAGTCCACGAACCTGGCGCCGTTCGCCTTGGCGAACTCGATCACGTCTTTGGGGGTCTTCGTTTTGGGGACCATACGGATTGAAACTCCTGCCAGGCGCGCTGGCCGGGACACACAAAAAGCCCCCGGCCGACACCTGGAGAGTCGACGGGGGCTTCGTGGCCCAAAATGAGTATCTGCTTGTGACTACGGGCGCGAGTTTAGCACGCCGTGACGCCGGGTGTCAATGAGCCTTTTTTCTCAATCTCGCGCGGTGCAATTGAGCAAACTATCCAAATGGGCCGTCCTGAGGAGGCGGCCACGCTGATTTGAGAACCTAAAAAGGCCCATGTTACAATGCCCGCCATGAGCGACCCGATCTTTATCGGCGTGGATGTCGGCGGCACCAGCCTGCGCGCCGCCCGCTTCACGGGCCATCAATCCACCCCGGACCGGAAGATCAAGACCCCCACCCAGCCGGACGGCGACCCGGCCGGCGTGCTGGACCGGCTTGAGCACGCCATCCGCGACGTCGCCCCGCCCGGCCTGGACGGCGTCGCCGCCATCGGGCTGGGCATCCCAGGCCCGGTGGACCCCCGGCTCGGCGAGGTCATCAGCCTGACGAACATCCCCGGCTGGAAGCATCTGCGCCTGCAGAAGATCATGCAGGCGCGGCTGGGCCGGCCGGTGTTCCTGGGCAACGACGCCAACCTGGCCGCGCTGGGCGAGTGGAAGTTCGGCGCCGGACGCGGCCACCGCGACGTGCTCTACATGACCATCAGCACCGGCATCGGCGGCGGCGTGATCCTGGACAACCGGCTGCTGCTGGGCGCGCGCGGGCTGGCGGCCGAGGTCGGCCACATCCTGCTCCAGCCGGACGGCCCGCTGTGCGGCTGCGGCCAGCGCGGCTGTCTGGAGGCGCTGGCCGCCGGGCCTGCCATCACGCGCCGGGCCGTCTCACGCCTGGAGGCCGGCGAAGGCGCCAGCTCCACGCTGCGCGCGCTGACCGGCGGCGACCTCTCCCGCCTGAACACGGCCCTGATCGGCCAGGCCGCGCAGCAGGGCGACGCGTTCTCGCAGAGCCTGTTAGCGGAGGCCGGACACTACATCGGCTACGCGCTGGCCAGCCTGCTGCACGTCTTCAACCCGTCCATCGTCATCCTGGGCGGCGGCGTCTCGCTGGTCGGCGACCTGCTCTTCGACCCGATCCGGGCCGCCATCCGCCGCTACGCCATGAACGACTTCTACTGGCGCGACGTCCCGGTGGTGGGCGCGGCGCTGGGCGACGACGCGGGCCTGGTGGGCGCCGGCGCGCTGGCCATGGAAGAATCGCGCGCGCTGGTGATGCCGGACCGGTAACGGCCGCCCCGCCGGGCCGCCCTCCCCGTTCGTTGCTCAAGAACAGCCGAGCTGGAGGCGCCAGGGAGCCGGGGAACCCTCCTTTGCCTGCCCCGCTCCCGACCCTCCGGCCCCGGTCACCACATGCGGAGATATCCTATGGTCACCAAACTCAACGTCCCCGGCCCGAAGGCTATGGCCATCCTGGAGCGCGACAACCGGTTCATCTCGCCCTCCTATCCGCGCGATTACCCGTTCGTCATGGACCACGGGCGCGGCACCGAGGTGTGGGACGTGGACGGCAACCGTTACCTGGATTTCGCCGCCGGCATCGCGGTGTGCGCCACCGGCCACAGCCACCCGGACGTCGTGCGCGCCATCCAGGCGCAGGCCGAGAAGTTCATCCACATCTCCTCCGACTTTTACCATGAGAAGTGGGCGGCGCTGGGCGAGAAACTGGACGAGATCGCGCCGTTCAAGGAGGACGCGCTGTGCTTTATGACCAACTCCGGCACCGAGTCGGTGGAGGCGGCGCTGAAGCTGGCGCGCTTTTACACCAAGCGCCCGCGCTTTATCGGCTTCCACGGCGGCTTCCACGGCCGCACGCTGGGCGCGCTGGCCTTCACGTCCTCCAAGGCCGTGCAGCGGCGCGGCTTCCCGCCGGCCCTGCCCGGCGTCACGCACGTCCCCTTCCCCAACACCTACCGGCCGCGCCTGCAGTTCGACGCCTCGCGCAGCGACTACGGCGAGGCCGTCATCAACTACATCGAGGACGTCATCTTCACCTACGAGGTCCCGCCGGACGAGGTGGCCGCCTTCCTGATCGAGCCGATCCAGGGCGAGGGCGGCTACGTCATCCCGCCGGATTCTTTCTTCCCGCGCCTGCGCCAGTTGTGCGACAAGTACGGCATCCTGCTGATCGCAGATGAGGTCCAGAGCGGCATGGGCCGCACCGGCAAGTGGTGGGCCATCCAGCACTGGGGCGTGGAGCCGGATATCGTCTGCATCGCCAAAGGCATCGCCTCCGGCATGCCGCTGGGCGCCATGATCGCGCGCAAGTCGATCATGACCTGGCCGCCGGGCGCGCACGGCAACACCTACGGCGGCAACCCCCTCTCATGCTCGGCCGCGCTGGAGACCATCCGCCTGATCGAGACGGGCTTCATGGAGAACGCCGCCGACGTCGGCCGCTACACGCTGGACATCCTGGACGAAATGAAGATGCGCCACCCGTCCATCGGCGACGTGCGCGGCAAGGGCCTGATGATCGGCGTCGAGTTCGTCCGGGACAAAGTGACCAAGGAGCGCGCCCCCGACATCCGCAACGCCGTGGTGCACGCCGGCTTCGAGCACGGCCTGCTGCTGCTGGGCTGCGGGCGCAACACCATCCGTCTCACGCCGCCGCTCTCGGTGGCGCCGGGCGAAATCGATGAGGGGCTGGAAATCTTCGAGCACGCCATCACCGTGGCCGAGCAGGCCGCCGGGATGCTCTAGAGCGAACCGCATGACGAAACTGTCTTTGGCCGGCCTCTTCCCGCCCGTCGCCACGCCGTTCAAGGAGAATGGCGACCTCGACCTGGACGCCCTGCGAACGAACCTCGAGCAGCTCAACCGGGAGCCGCTCGCCGGCTATGTGCTGGGCGGCTCCAACGGCGAGTTCACGTCGTTGACCATAGAGGAACGGCTGGAGGTCGTCGCCGCCGCCCGCGCTGTGACGCCGCGCGACCGGCTGCTGATCGGCGGCTCCGGCCTGGAATCCACCCGCGCCACGATGGACCTGACCCGGCGGATGGCCGGGCTGGGCGTGGACGCGGTGATGGTAGTGACGCCCGGCTATTTCAAGAACAAGATGACGCCGGCCGCGCTGGAGGCGCACTACCGCGCCGTGGCCGACGCCGCGCCGGTCCCGGTGATCCTCTACAGCGTGCCGGCCAACACCGGCGTGGACCTGCCGGCCGCCGCCGTGGCCCGGCTGGCGACGCACCCGAACATCATCGGCCTGAAGGACAGCGGCGGCGATATCACCAAGATCGCGCAGATGGTGCACGAGACGCCGGATGACTTCCAGGTGCTGGCCGGCTCGGCCGGTTTCCTGCTGGCGGCGCTGGCGGTGGGCGCCGTGGGCGGGGTGATGGCTCTGGCCAACATCGCCGCGCGGCCTCTGGCTGCGCTGCTTGCGAAATTCCAGGCCGGCGACCTGGCCGGCGCGCGCCAGGCCCAGTTGCAGCTCATCGAGGTCAACGCCGCCGTCACCGCGCGCTTCGGCGTGGCCGGCCTCAAGGCCGCCATGGACCTGTTCGGCTACCGGGGCGGCCGGCCGCGCCCGCCGCTGCTGCCGCTGGCGGAAGAAGAGACCCGTGTCCTGAAAGGGATCCTGGAAAAAGCCGGCTTGATCAACTGACAACGGCTTTGGAAGCGGATAAGCGGACGAGGACGGAGGGTCTGATCCGTTTTCGTCCGCTTACCGGCTTTGCCGCAGCGCGCCGCGCGACGCCCTCCGTCCTCGGCCGCCGCTACAACTGCCCCTCCCTCCCCCAGTTCGCCAGCAATGCCTGATATGCCGGGTCGGCGTAACGCTCCAGCCGGAAGGCGTCCGCGTACGGCGGCAGCGCCGCGCCGACGATGTGCGCGGCGAGCAATTCGCCGGCGGCCGGCGCCGCCATCAGGCCATAGCCGGAGAGCGCGCCAAGGACGTACGCCCCCGGCGACGGCAGCGGCCCGATCAGCGGCCGGTTCTCGCGCGTCTTGGTGTAATAACCGCCGTCGATGACGGGTCTGGGCGCGCGCCCGTAATAGGCGCGCAGGGCCGGGACCATCGTCGCCAGGCCGCGTAAGACCAGTTCCGGGAAAAATTCATCCTCCAGCGGGACCGGGATCACGGGCTCCACCGGGTGACGGTGATAGTCCCACAGCATCAGGCGGACCGGGCTGCCGGGCGGACCGTCCGGGCGGGCATGGACGCCGGCCGGCAGGGGCCCCAGCAGCCAGCGCGTGGTCTCGTCCTCCGCCAGGGCCGCGCGCTCGTCGTCGTCCCAGTCGAGGCGCTGCGCATCGTCCCAGATCAGCAGCGGCGCCTCGCGCGGGATCGCGCCCAGCGTGTCGGTGAAATTGAGTTTGAGATGGCGTTCGCAGTGGACGGGCAGGTCCACGCCCACCATCCGGGCGACCTCGCCCACCAGCGGACCGGCGGCGTCGACGAAATGGCGCGTCGCCAGGCGCTCGCCGCCCGCCAGCCGCACCGCGCACACGCCGTCCGCGTCCATCTCCACGCCGACTACGCGCCCGGCCAGCAGGCGCGCGCCGCGCTCCCGGGCCTGCTCCAGCAGCCAGGCGCCCAGCTGCTGCGCGCTGAACCAGCCCGCCCGGCGCGCATGCAACACGGCGACTGCGGCCTCGGTCAGGTAGGGAAAGTGCCGGCGTATCAGGGCCGGATCGAGGAGCAGATCGGCGCCGCCCGGTTCACCGGCGAACCCATCCGGCGCGGCGGGGTGGTAGCCCGGTCCGCCGGCCGCGCCGGGCCGGTGCACACGGAGTTCGCCCGCGCCCAGGGCCGCGATCTCTTCGGCCTCCCGGATCAGGGCCGGGAGGCGCTCCGCCTGCGCGGTCACGTAAACGTAGCCGCGCCGGTTGAGGTGGAAGAGGTTGCCGGTCGCCGCGGCCCACGCCTCCAACAGATCAATGCTGCGGTTCATCAGGCGGACCATGGCGTCGCCGGGGCCCGGCCACCAGTTGCGATAGGCTTCGGTAGACTTATCGCTAGTCAGGGAGAGCGGCGGGCGCTCATCGACCAGCACGACCGGCCGGCCGTGCCGCACGGCCAGGTGATAGGCCGTCGAGATGCCGGCGATGCCGGCGCCGCAGATGACGATCGGCGCGGACATCTCAGACCGAGGCCCGAATCTGTTCGGCCACGCGCTCACCGCTTTCCACGGCGCCCTCCATGTACCCCTGGAAGACGGCGGCATGCTCGCCGGCGAAGAACAGGCGCCCGGCGGGCGTGAAGAGCGTCTCCCAAAAACGCGTCACCTCGCCGGGGGCCAGCGCCATGTACGCGCCGCGCGTGTAGGTTTCGTTCGGCCAGGCGACGGTCGCCGCGCCCTCCAGCAGACCGCGGCTGCCCGGGAACAGGCGCTCCATTTCGGCCGCGGCCGCCGCGATCCGGTCGTCGTCGCTCAGGCGCGCGAAGGCCTCGCCCGGCGCCCCGCCCGTGTAGACGGTGAGGACTCCGGCCTCGCCCGGCTGGGCCTCGGTTGGCTCCCAGGTGCAGGCCAGCGGCGCGTCGTTCATCAGGCGCCCGCTCCAGCCGCGCGCGTGCCACCAGCGACGACGGTATTGCAGCAGCACCTTGGTCACCGACCCGTACGACACGCCTGCGACCATGGCGGCGTGCGCGGGCGGCAGCGGCGGGTCGAACTCGATCCGGCGCGCCGTCGTCAACGGGATCGCCAGGATGGCGTAATCGCCCGTGATCGTCTCAGGGCCGGAGGTCGTTTGATAGGTGACGGCGACGGCTGTCTCCCTCGCGCTCACGCGGACCACGGGCGCGTCCAGCCGGACGTCCGGCAGATCGGCCGCCATCGCCCGCGGCAGCCCGTCGTTGCCGCCCCGGATGCGGAACGAGCGGCGCTCAGCGCGCGGGTCGCGATCGCGATAATGGAGCGAGGCGTTGCGGGCCAGGTCCAGGAGCGAGAAACGCGCCGCCTCAACCGTGTACTCGGCCCGGAGATGGGAGGCGAAACCCAGCCGGGCGATGGCGGGCGCATCCAGGCCGTTCAGCCAGTCGGCGGCCGAGCGCGCGTCAAGCGCGGCGGCGTCCGGCGCGAGCGTGGGCCGGGCGGGATCGGGCACCTGCTCGCCCAGCGCCGCCAGCGCTTCCCAGATCCGGTCCAGCCCGGCGGCCAGGTCACAGCCCCAGACCGAAACGTCCCGTTCCCGGCCGAGGCGTCCCTCAAAAGCCGCCCACTCGCCGCCGGCCGCCGCCACGGCCTCCGGCTCCCAGCCCACGTCCACGCGGTCCAGCGCCAGGCCGAACTTGCCGGCCAGCGCCAGCATCCGGCCGTGGTCGGCGTTGATGAACTCCCCGCCGCCTTCGGCGTATTGCCCATGGCGCAGGCTGTCGCGGATGGTCCACACCCGCCCCCCCACCCGGCTGCGGGCCTCCAGCACCGTGACACGCCAGCCGGCGTGGTGCAGGTCGAGCGCGGCGGACAAGCCGGCCAGCCCGGCGCCGACGACGATGACGGTTTGAGAAGCGGGGATGGTCACGTACACCTCGCGCAGGCGCTACGGGTTACGGATGACGCCATACGGTTCACGCCGCCCGTATTGCGTATGAGATGAAGCGTCCCTTGCCGATCCACCACGAGTATACCCGACCGGCCGAGCGCCTGACCATTCGGCTAGGGCCGCGCCCCGGCAAGTGGGGGAGTGCGCGGGTCCCAGGCGCGTGCTAACCTGCAGGGCAAGGAGAAAGCGACGATGGGTGAACGGCTTAAGCAATTCTCGCAAGCATTGGTCGAGACGGTGAAAGAGGCCGGCGCCAGTGTGGTGCGCGTGGAAGGCCGCGACCGGCTGCCCGGCACCGGCCTGGTCTGGTCCGGCGACGGCCTGATCCTCACCGCCGACCACCTCCTGGAACGGGACGCGGTGCGCGTCGGGTTGCCGGATGGCGCGGTTGTGGCGGCTCAGGTGGTCGGCCGGGACCCGGGCGTGGACCTGGCGGTCTTGCGCACCCCGGCCAATGGTCTACAACCAGCCGCCTGGGCCGAGGCCGAGGCGCTCCAGGTGGGCGGACTGGTGCTGGCCCTCGGGCGTCCGTCGGATCAGGTGATGGCGACGCTGGGCGTGGTCAGCGCGCTGGACGGCGGCTGGCGCACGCCGTTGGGCGGCTTCATCGACCGTTATCTACAGACCGATGTCGTGATGTTCCCCGGCTTCTCGGGCGGCCCGCTGGTGGACGCGGATGGGCGCATCGCGGGCCTGAACAGCTCGGCGCTGACGCCCGGCCTGAGCCTGGCGGTGCCGGCGGCTACGGCGCGCCAGACCGTGGAGACGCTCCTGGCCCATGGCCGGGTGCGGCGCGGCTACCTAGGGATCGGGGCCCAGGCCGTGCAGCTGCCGGAGGCGCTGCGGAACGCGACGGGACAGACGGCCGGCCTGCTGCTGCTGAACGTCGAACCCGGCGGCCCGGCGGAGCGCGGCGGCCTGCTGCTGGGCGACACGCTGGTGACGCTGAACGGACAGCCGATGCCGAGCCTGGAGAAGCTGCTGGCGGTGCTGGGCGGCGAACTGGTGGGCCGGAAGGTGGCCGCGCGTGTGATCCGCGGCGGGCGCCTCAAGGACCTGGCTCTGGTCGTTGGGGAACGCCCTTAACCAAGAAGTCATCCGGTTCACCAACCAGACCGTTGAACGCTTCGCCGCCCGGCGTCTGCGTGATGAAAATCCATGAACATTCTGCAACGACTTAATCAAGACATGACCGGCGTCGTCGCGCAGGCGCGGCGCAGCCTGGTCCAGGTGAGCAACGGGTCCTCCGGGAATGGATCAGGCATCGTCTGGAGCGCAGACGGCCTGATCATCACCAACGCTCACGTGGTGCGGCGCAAGAACCTGCGCGTGACCCTGGCCGACGGCCGCGAGCTGCCGGCCCGGGTCCTGGCCCACGACCCGGAAAGAGACATCGCGGCGCTCAAAGTCGAGGCCCAGGGCCTGCCGGCCGTCCGTGTGGGCGACTCCCGCCGCGTCCAGGCGGGCGAATGGGTCTTCGCCATCGGCCATCCGTTTGGGGTGACCGGGGCCGCGACAGCCGGGGTGGTGATCGGCGGCGGCGACCGTCTGCCGGAGCAGGCGCGCGGCCGGGACTGGCTGGCCGTGGCCTTGCGGCTGCGGCCGGGCAACTCGGGCGGCCCGCTGGTGGATGCGGCCGGGCGGCTGATCGGCGTGAATACACTTATGACCGGGCCGGAGGCGGGCGGCGCTGTGCCGGTCCATGTCGTCCAGCGGTTCCTGCAAGACCACCTCCCCGCCTACGCTTGAGCGTCATCGCTCTCAAACGCCCGCCGCCGGAAGACGACGGGCGTTTTGATTCCGTTATAAACACATTTATCGTCAACGGCTCCCCTGACGAAATCCGGGTTAATTTGACATGGGAAGAACGGGTCATATAATGTAAACGTCCGTTCATAACTGATCCACAACCTAATATGCGTTTTGCAGGCACCACGCGACCCACACTCGCTGCGGGCCTGCCCTACCAGGCCGGAGTGTCTGCAGCAGCCAGTCGCAGGATGAGGTTTTGTTCTGCTGTCTGGTTTTTTGCGGCGACAGGGGGTTGCGAAAGGAGGTGACGCCCGGACGCAGCGATTCGTGGTTCACATCCGCATCCGATGTCCAGTGCGCGCCAGACCCGTGATCGGCGCGCCAGCGTAGATCCAGAGGACACAGGAGAGACACTTCGATGTCGCAACACGCTTCCATGCGCACCCCTCTCATTTCGACAGCACGTGCGCTGTTCGCCCTGCTCCTGGCCGTAGGACTGGCCGCGCCCTCCGCCGCCATCGCCCAGGACGGGCCTGCCGCGGACGGCGTCGCCAAAAGCCCGAACGGCGTCTACATCGTCTGGATGGCCGATCAACCCGTGATCGCCTACACCGGCGGCGTAGCCGGCTATCGCGCCACGGCCGTCGCGGAGGGCCAGCGGCTCGACACCACCCGGACCGACGTGCGGCGCTACGCCGCCTATCTCACCAGCCGCCAGAACGCCGTCGTTGCGGCGGTCGGCGGCCAGAAGCTGTACAACTACCGCTACACCTTCAACGGCGTCGCCGCCCGGCTGACGACGGCCCAGGCGGCGCGACTGGCGGCGACGCCCGGCGTCCTGGCCGTCATCCCGGACGAGGTCCGGTACATGGACACGGTGACGACGCCGACCTTCATGGGCCTGACCCAGCCCGGCGCTCTGTGGGACCAGCTCGGCGGCCCGGGCAACGCCGGCGAGCACATCATCGTCGGCATCATCGACTCGGGCATCTGGCCCGAGAACCCCAGCTTCGCGGACGATGGCAGTTACCCCCCGCCCGGTCCGCGCTGGAGCGGCGTCTGCCAGACCGGCGAGGACTGGCCGGCCGGCCTGTGCAACAATAAGCTGATCGGCGCCCGTTACTACAACGCCGGGCAGGGCGGCAACGCCGGCATCGACGCCACCCGCCCGTGGGAGTTCAACTCGCCGCGCGACTACCACAGCCACGGCTCTCACACCGCCGGCACGGCCGCCGGCAACCACGGCGTGTCGGCCGTCACCCTCGGCACCGACCTGGGCCAGATCAGCGGCATGGCGCCGCGCGCCCACATCGCCGTGTACAAGGCCCTGTGGTCCACGGTGGACGGCTCCACGGCCGGCGGGACGACGTCTGACCTGGTGGCCGCCATCGAAGACGCCACCTCCGACGGCGTGGACGTCATCAACTACTCGATCAGCGGCAGCCGCACGACCTTCACCGACCCGATCGCCATCGCCTTCCTGAACGCTGCGGCGGCCGGCATCTTCGTCTCCGCTTCCGCCGGCAACAACGGCCCGGGCGCCAGCACCGTCGCCCACAACCTCCCGTGGGTCACCACGGTGGCGGCCGGCACCCATGACCGCTTCTACACCAGCTCGGTCACGCTGGGGAACGGCTCCACCTATGCCGGCGTCTCCAACGGCAATGGCACGCCCATGTTGCCGCTCATTCAATCCACGGCGGCCGGCCTGCCCGGCGCGAATGCGGAACAGGTCCGGTTGTGCTACTCCACTGTGGATACTGGCGGAACGCCGGTCTTGGATCCGGCCAAGGTCGCCGGCAAGATCGTGCTGTGCGACCGCGGCGTGACCGCGCGCGTGAATAAGAGCCTGGCGGTCATGGAGGCCGGCGGCGCGGGCGTGATCCTGGCCAATGTGACCCCCGGCTCGCTCAACGCCGACATCCACTACCTGCCCACCATCCACGTGGACGAGGTCGTCGGCGCAGCCATCAAGGCCTACATCGCCTCGGCCGGCGCAGGCGCCACCGCGCAGATCGCCCCGGGCCAGCAGGTGACGGCCGAAGCCCCGGCTGTGGCCTCCTTCTCGTCGCGCGGCCCGGCCCTGGCCGGCGGCGGCGACCTGCTCAAGCCCGACATCATGGCCCCCGGCGTCGACGTCCTGGCGGCCACCTCGCCGGCCATCGCCGGACGCGACTTCGACTTCTTCAGCGGCACGTCGATGTCCGCGCCGCACGTGGCCGGCTTCGCGGCGCTGCTCAAGCACCGGCACCCGGACTGGACGCCGGCGATGATCAAGTCCGCGCTGATGACCACCGCCGGCCAGACGACCAACGCCGGCAACCCGATCCCGGGCAACCCCTTCGGCTACGGCGCCGGGCAGGCCCGTCCGACCTCGGCGGCCGATCCGGGCCTGGTCTACGCCGCCCGCGCGCGTGACTGGGTCGCCTTCCTGTGCGGCCAGGGCCTGGTGACCGACCCGCGCTGCCCGGCCATCGCCATCGACGCCAGCGACCTGAACTACCCGTCCATCGCCATCGGCGACCTGGCCGGCATCCAGACCGTCCAGCGCACGGTGACGAACGTCAGCGGCGCCAAATCCACCTACACGGTCGCGGTGAGCGCGCCGCCCGGCATCGACGTCCTGGTCTCGCCCACCACCCTGACCCTCGGGCCCGGCCAGTCCAAGTCCTACACGGTGAAGTTCACGCGCACCAGCGCAGCCCTGAACGCTTATGTGTTCGGCTCGCTGACCTGGAGCGACGGGCAGCACAGCGTCCGCAGCCCCATCGCCGTCCGGCCGGTGGCGCTGGCGGCCCCGGCGGAGGTGAGCGGCAGCTACACCGTCACGTTCGGCTACGACGGCAGCTTCTCGGCCACGCCGCGCGGCCTGGTCCCGGCCGTCACGTTTGCGGGCACCGTCACGGACGATCCGGGCGACGACTTCGTCCCCGGCGGCCCCGGCACCGTGTCCTTCGACGTGGTGGTCCCGGCGGGCAGCACCTATGCCCGCTTCGCGCTGTTCGACGAGTTCACGGACGGCGCGGATGACCTGGACCTGTACGTGTACCGCGGCACCACGCTGGTCGGCCTCAGCGGCGGCGGCACCTCGGCCGAGCAGGTGAGTTTCGTCAACCCGGCCGCCGCCACGTACACGATCTGGGTGCACGGCTATGCCACCGACGGGCCGGACTCTAACTTCACCCTGTTCACGTGGGTGCTCGGCTCGACGGACGCCGGCAACATGACCGTGAGCGCGCCGACCACGGCGGTCCTGGGCGCCACCGGCGCGATCAACCTGAGCTTCAGCGGCCTCACCCCCGGCGTCAAGTACCTGGGCAGCGTGGCCTACGGTGGAGCCGCCGGCATGCCCAACCCGACCATCGTGCGCGTGGACCCGTAACCCACGCTCAGTCAACGGCCGGCCTCCCGTTCTCTCCAGGAGGCCGGCAGCTCCCGTGTGAGCGAGGGCCCCGACGGCGGCCCGCAACTCGCGCAGCCAACACGGGTGGTGGGAACGGAAACATCCCACCACCCGTCGGCTTAAGAGAGGACCCGCCCATGCACCGTACTCTGACCAGGCTGGGGGTTGCGCTGGCGCTGCTGGCCTCGCTGACGAGCGCCGGGCCGGCCCGCGCCGCGCCGGTCGTGGCCCAGGACGCCGGCGCCGCCACGTATCTCCTCCTCACTGCGAACAGCCGCCTGCCGGCCGGCCTGTCCGAAGGGGTGAGCGCGGCGGGCGGGACCGTGCTGCGCGCCATCCCGGAGATCGGGGTCCTGGTCGCCGCCTCCGCCGAGCCGGCGTTTCCCCTGCGGGCAGCCGACCTCCCCGGCGTCTGGTCCGTCGCGCCCAACGTCCAGGTCAGCGTGATCGACCCTGGCGGGCGCGCGGCGGTGAGCGTGAACGCCGGCGCGATCGGCGATCCGCCCTTTAGCGGCGACGACGATTTCTACTATGACCTGCAATGGGGCCATGCCGCCGTCAACGCCCCCCAGGCCTGGAACGCCGGCCGACGCGGCGCGGGGGCGCGCGTGGCCATCCTGGACACCGGCTTCGACCTGGACCACGTCGACCTGGCGCCGAACATCAACCTGGCCCTGAGCGCCAGCTTCGTCCCCGATGAAGGCCTCTCCTACGCGCTGCCGGACGCGTTCAGCCACGGCGCCCAGATGGCCGGCATCGTGGCCGCCGCCGACAACGCCTTCGGCCTCATCGGCGTCGCGCCGGAGGCCGAGCTGGTGCTGGTCAAGGTGCTGCGCGACACGGGCGTGGGCGAGTTCGACTGGCTGCTCCGGGGAATCGTCTACGCGGCGGAGGTCGAGGCGGACGTCATCAACCTGGGACTGGGCGCGCTCTTGCCCGCCCGCAACCCGGACGGGTCGCACAACGTCTCGGTCGCCGTCTTGCGGGCGGCGCTGGCGCGCGCCGCCGCCTACGCCTTCGAACGCGGCGCGACGCTCATCGCCGCCGCCGGCAACGACTCCCGCAACGGCGACGCGGACGACGGCCTGATCCACCTGCCCTCCGACGCGCCCGGCTTCATCTCGGTTGCGGCCACCGGCCCGCTCGGCTGGGCGCTGGACCCGCACATCGACCTGGACATCCCCGCGCACTACACGAACTACGGCGTCCGCGCCATCGACTTCGCCGCGCCGGGCGGCAACGTGGACTTCGACCTGCTCGCCAGCGGGCGGATTTGCACGCTGCCCGGCGTCACGGCCCCCTGCTCCGTGTTCGACCTGGTCCTGAGCACGGGCAGCAACCTGGATCCGGGCCTGCCGACCTACTTCTTCTCGTCCGGGACCAGCCTGGCCGCGGCTTACGTCTCGGGTGTGGCCGCCCTCCTCATCGGGGCGCATGGCGGCGAGTTGAACCCGGCGCTGGTCCGGCAGGCCCTCCGGCGCGCCGCCGACGACCTCGGGCCGCCGGGCCGGGACGCGTTTTACGGCTTCGGGCGCGTCAACGCCGAGGACCTCGGGCCGCCGGGCAGGGATGCGGCCTGCGGCTCCGAGCACGATGACCTTGAGGCTGGCGGCCGGCCGGACCGGGGCCGCGACTGCGGACGCCCGGACGACGTCCCCGGCCGGCCGGGCCGAGGCGCGGGGAATGACCGGACGCGCGTCGGCGTCTTCGGCCCATGACGCCTGTCACTTGCCGATCACCAGGCAGGGGGCTATCATCCCCGCGATGATCGACCTGCTGCTCGCCAACCCCCTGCTGCTGCTCTTCCTGGTCGTCGCCGTCGGTTACCCATTGGGCAAGATCAAAGTGGCCGGGAGCAGCCTCGGCCTGGCGGCCGTCCTCTTCGTCGGCCTGGCCTTCGGCGCCCTGCACCCGGACTTGAAACTGCCGGAGCTGGTGTATCAACTCGGCCTGGTGTTGTTTGTCTACACGATTGGGCTGAGCAGCGGTCCGGGCTTCTTCGCCTCGTTCCGGCGCAAGGGCCTGCGCGATAACGCGCTGGTGTTCGGCGTGCTGCTGGCCGCGGCGCTGTTGACGCTCGGCCTGGGCGCGGCGCTGGGCCTGAAAGACACGTTCGCAGCCGGGATGTTCGCGGGCAGCCTGACCAACACGCCCGCGCTGGCCGGCCTCCTCGACCAGCTCAAGAACGTCGTGCCGCAGAGCGCGCGCGACGCGGTCCTGGCCGAGCCCGTCATCGCCTACTCGCTCACCTATCCGGTGGGCGTCGTCGGCATGCTGTTGATGATCAACGTGCTCCAACGCGCCTGGCGCGTGGATTACGCCGCCGAGGCCCGGCACGTGCAACTGCCCGGCGCGATTGACACCCAGCTTCAGACGCGCACCGTGCGGGTGACGCGGGCCGAGTGTGTCGGCCGGCCGCTGCACGAGCTCGTGCGCGCGCACGCCTGGCGCGTCATCTGCACCCGCCTGAAGCGCAACGGCGCGCTGGCGATCGTCACCGGCCAGACGCACCTGGCGCCGGACGACCGCGTCACCATCGTCGGCGCGCCGGACGAGGTGGAGCGCGTGACGGCCGCCCTGGGCGAGACGGCCCAGGAGCACATCGAATGGGACCGGGCCGAGCTGGACTACCGCCGCATCTTCGTCTCGAACCCGCGCGTGGCCGGGCGCCGCCTGCGCGACCTGAACCTGCCGCAGCAGTTCGGCGCGCTGGTGACGCGCGTGCGGCGCGGCGACCTGGACCTGCTGCCGGACGCCGACACCGTGCTCGAACTGGGCGACCGGGTGCGTGTGCTGACGCGCCGCGAGCAGATCGAGGCGGTCACCAAATTCTTCGGCGACTCTTACCGGGCCGTCAGCGAAGTCGATATCCTGGCCTTCAGCCTGGGGCTGGCGCTGGGCCTGCTGCTGGGGCTGGCGCCGCTCCCCCTGCCTGGCGGCGTGACGCTCAAGCTCGGCCTGGCGGGCGGTCCGCTGGTGGTGGCCCTGATCCTGAGCGCCCTCGAGCGCACCGGGCCGCTGGTGTGGAGCGTGCCGTACAGCGCCAACATGACGCTGCGCCAGATCGGGTTGGTGTTGTTCCTGGCCGGCGTGGGGACCCGGGCGGGCTACGCGTTCGTGAGCACGCTGTCCCAGGGCAGCGGCTGGACGATCTTCCTGGCCGGCGCAGCGGTCACGCTGGTCAGCGCCCTGGCGCTGCTCTGGATCGGCTACCGCGTGCTGAAGATCCCGATGGGGCTGTTGACCGGCATGCTGGCCGGCTTGCAGACGCAGCCGGCCGTGCTTGGTTACGCCGTCGAGCAGGCGCGCAACGACCTGCCGAACATCGGCTACGCCACGGTCTACCCGCTGGCGACGATTGCCAAGATCATCCTGGCCCAGGTGGTGTTGGCGCTGTTGTAGGTCGAATTCAGCTCGAGTGTTCGCGGCCCGGCAGACGCCCGGCGCGGCGCGGGCGGCCGCGCTCCGGATAGAACGCCGGCAGCCCAAAATCCCGGCCGCTCAGCCACCACAGCCCGATCCCCAGGATCACAAACGGAAAAGCGACCACTGCCAGGAGCCAGACCGGCGTCTCGCCGCCGGCCTGGGCGACTGGGCCTGTGGCGGCGGCCGGCGTCGAGGTGGGCGGCGGCGTCAGGCTGGGCGCCGCCGTCGCCACGACCACCACCGTCTGCACCTGGACGACCGTCTGGACAATGACCACCGGCGTCGGCGGGGCCTGGGTCTGAGACGGCGCCGGCGTGGAGGTGGGCGGCAGCGCCGTCGGGCTTGAGGTGGCGGTGGAGGCCGGCGCGCGCGTGGCGGCGGGCCGGGTCGCCGTGAGGGTGGCGGTCGGGGCCGCCGGCCCGCCGCCGCCGGAGGGCGGCTGAGTGGGTTGAGCCACCGACGTGAGATATTGATCGGTGGCCGAGAGGGGCGGCCGAGGCGAGGGCGCCTGGGCCGCCGCCGGAGAGGCCGGCGGCGCGAAGGCCAGGCTCAGCGACCACGCCATCACCCCCAACAGGCCCAGGCTCAACAGGCGGCGTTGCATCGCTTACTCTCCCTCTCTGCCGGTCCGGGCCGGCCGGCCCGGCTGGACGGGCCGCGGCAGCCAGATCGTCAGGTCCGCGGGCTGAGGCGCCCAGATCGAACCCGGCTCGGCGGCGCTCGTCAACCCCAGCGGCCCAAAACCCGTCTTCGAGAACCGGTTGTTGGTCTCGTCGCTTTCCTCGACCGCGCCGGCGGCCACGCCCGGGTTCCAGCTGTCCACGTACAGGTAGAGCGCGCTCGTTCCGGATGGGAAGCCGGGCGGCAGACCCACACATCGCGCCGGGTTGTCCGGGTTCTGATCCCAACACGTGTTCGGCCCGTAAAAGCTGCCCGGCGTCGAGGTCAGCGTGCGGGACTGGCCCGGCGCCAGCGGCGTCGTCACAAACCACGCCAGGCCCTTGCAGGTGGCGGACTGGCACAGGCTGTCCCAGGGTTGATTCGAGGCGGTCGGCGGCGGGTCCGGGTTGATATAGAAGTCCACCCAGAAGCTGCCGGCGGCTGCGGCCCCCTGGTTGGTGATGACCACCGTGATCACCACCGGCTGGTTGGCGGCCGGGTTGGCCGGGTTGAGGCTGAAACTGCCGACCAGGTCCGGCCGCGGCCGGAAATCGCGCGTGACTACCGGCAGCAGGACGAAGTGCTGCGCGGCGTTGACCGAGATCGTCACCAGGGCCGTCGCCGCGCCGCCGTTGCCGTCGGAGACCGTGTACGTGAACGCATCCGTGCCGGCGAAGCCGGCCGCCGGCGTGTAGACCACGTGGGCCCCGCCGCCCGGCGACGCCGCGCCGTGCGCGGCCGCGCCCACGGCCGTGATCGTGAGCGTCTCGCCGGTGTCGGGGGCGGCGGAATCGTTGGCCAGGACGTCCAGCACGTTGCCGGCGCTGTCCGCCGCGACCGCGACGTTATCGGCGACGGCGGTGGGCGGGTCGTTGACGGGCGTCAGGGTGATGGTGAAGGTCTGTGGGGCGGAGGTGTCCTGGCCGCCGTTCGCCGTCCCGCCGCTGTCCTGGAGCCTCGCCGTCACGGTCACGACCCCGTTGGCATCCGGGGCCGGCGTGAAGGTCAGCAGGCCGTTCAGGCCGTCGGCGCTGCTCACCGCCGGCTGCGCCGTGAACAGGCCGGGCGTCGTGTTGGTCAGGGTGAACGTCAGGGCCTGAGCGCCCTCGTTGACGGGCCCCGCCGAGATGTCGGTGGCCCAGTTGAAAAAGCTCACCATCCCCGAGTCTTCGGGCACAGTCAGGTTCTGGCCTTTGACGAAAGACGGCGGGTCGTTGACCGGCAGGACCTCCAGGGCGACGGCGGCCGTCGCCGTCAGGCCGGAGGCCGTGTCGGTGATGGTGTAGGCGAAGGCGTCCGGGCCAAAATAATCGGCGGCCGGCGTGTAGGTGAGAGGCGCGCCGGCGGTCAACGCGCCGTTGGTGGGATCCGTGAAGCTCAGCACACTCAGGCTGCCGCCGTCGAGGCTGAGGTCGTTCCCGAGGACGGCCAGCGTCGCCGGCAGATCCTCGGTGACGGTGAAGGCGTCGCCGGCCGCCAGCGGCGCGTCAGGCTCAGGCGTGATGGTGAGCGTGAACGTCTGCGGGGCGGAAATGTCCACGCCGCCGCCGGCCGTCCCGCCGCTGTCGCGCAGCGTCACGGTGACGGTGGCTGAGCCGTTGGCGTCCGGCGCGGGCTGGAAGGTGAGCGTGCCGGCCGAGTCGAGGGTCGGAGACGCCGCGAAGAGCGACGGGGCCGTATTGGTGACCGTGAACAGGAGGCTCTGGGCCGCCTCGTCCGCCGGACCGGGCGAGAGCGAAGTCGCCCAACCCGGCAGCGTCTGGAAGGGGGCGTCCTCGGCCACAGTGAGCGTCGGGCTGAGGACAAAGGTCGGCGCGTCGTTGACGGCGGCCACGGAGATCGTGAACGTGTGCGTGATCGAGGTGTCTACGCCGCCGTTCAGAGTACCGCCGTCGTCCTCGGCGGACACGAACACCAGGGCCGAGCCGTTGGCGTCCGGGGCGGGCGTGTACGTCAACGTCCCGGCCGCGCTCACCGCCGGCGCGGATGAGAACAGGGCGGGGTTGGTCGTCGTCACCGCGAAGGTGAGGGTCTGGCCGGACTCGTTCGGGCCCGGGTCCAGGGGCAGCGCCCAGCCGGAGACGGCCTGCGGCGCGGCGTCCTCGGCCACGGCCTGGTCGCCGCCATTCGCAAAGCCCGGCTGGTCGTTGACCGGGGTCAGCGTGACGGTGAAGGTCTGCGCGGCCGAAACATCGACGCCGCCGTTCGCGGTCCCGCCGTCATCCCGGAGTTGCACGCTCAACGCGACCACGCCGAAGGCGTCCGGGGCGGGGGTGAAACTCAGCACGCCGGTCCCGCTAGCGATGGCGGGCGCGACGGTGAAGGACAGCGGGAACGTCGGCGTCACCAGGAAGGTCAGGGCCTGGCCGACTTCATCGGCGGCCGTCGCCGGCCCCGGCCGCAGGTCGGTCGCCACCGGCGCCGTGAACGGACCCGAGTCCTCAAGCACGGCCGCGCTCGTCGTGGAAAGCGTGAACGACGGCGCATCGTTGACGGCGCCCACCGTGACCGTGACCGTCGCCGTGTCGGTCTGCGCGCCGTCGCCGACGGTGTAGGTGAAGACCGCCGGGCCGTTGAAATCGGCGGTGGGTGTGAAGGTGAGGCTGACGCCCGTGAAGCTGGCGCTGCCATCGGCGGGCGCCCCCACGGCCACAATGGTCAGCGTGGGGGTGTCCGGGTCCGCATCGTTGGCGCGCGGGTCGAAGGTCAACGGCGTGTCTTCAGGCGTCGCCGCGAGGTCGTCGAGGGCGTCCGGCGGGTCGGCGTCCGGCGTGAGCGTAATCGTGAAGGTCTGCGGCGGGGACGTGTCCTGGCCGCCGTTCGCCGTGCCGCCGTCGTCCTGGAGGCGGACGGTGACGGTGGCCGAGCCGGAGGCGTTCGCCGCCGGCGTGAAGGTCAGCGTGCCGGCGGCGTTGATAGCGGGCAGCGCCGCAAACAGACTGTCAGCGGTCGTCGTCAGCACGAACGTGAGCGCCTGGCCGGATTCGTCGGCCGGGCCGGGCGAGATGGCCGTGGCGAAGGCGGCCTGCGTGAACGGGCCTGAGTCTTCGGCCACGCTGATCGAGTTCGTCGCGAGCGTGAACGACGGCGCATCGTTGACGGCGCGCACCTGGAGCGTGAAGGTCTGCGGCCCCGATTCGTCGAGGCCGCCGTTCGCGGTCCCGCCGTCGTCCCGGGCGGTGACGTAGACCGTGGCCGTGCCGGAGACGTCCGCGGCCGGCGTATAGGTGAGCGCGCCGGCGGCGTTGACGGCGGGCGCGGCGCTGAACAGGCCGGGGTTGGTGCTGGTGACGACGAAGGTCACGGCCTGGCCGGCCTCGTTGGCGGGGCCGGGCGTGATGCCGGTCGCCCAGCCGGGGGCCATCTGCGGGCTGGCGTCCTCGTTCACGATCTGGTCGGCGCCCTTCGTAAACGCGGGCGGGTCGTTGACGGCCGTCACCGTGACCGTGACGGTCGCCGTCGCGAGGCCGCTGCCGTACAGGTCGGTCATGGTGTAGG
>Ga0101944_10000431_pt2 | contig 45428 bp, 37 predicted proteins | sample DewCreD2012metaG_FD_75245 | JGI IMG/M metagenome (GOLD analysis project Ga0101944, IMG submission 75245) | Hot spring sediment bacterial and archeal communities from British Columbia, Canada, to study Microbial Dark Matter (Phase II) - Dewar... ... | reverse complement strand
GGCCCCTGACCCAGGCCGATGAAGCCGCCCCGCCAGCACGCGAGAAGGCTGGACGAGGGGCCGATGCCTGGCCGGCAGGCAGGCGGCTCCTCGGTTCGCGCGCGGCTCGGAGGCGGCCGGCCAAAGCATAGCCAAACGAGTAGCGACAGGCCGCCGCACACGCTCTTTGACAATCTGGAATGAGTTACCCTCCCGAAGGTATTGGAACCTTCGGGAGGGGGGCAAGGGGGGCACCTTCTTACCCTCCCGAAGGTATTGGAACCTTCGGGAGGGGGGCACTAACCTCCCGCAGGTTGCGAACCTGCGGGAGGTTGGGGGTCAGGCGTGCGTCTCGATGCGGGTGACGCCTTCCTTGAGGGGGAACGCAACGAAGGTGTCGCGCCCCTCGACAAGGAAGGCGCCGCTGCGGAAGTCGCGGCGGGTGGCGACCTGGCGCAGGTCGGCGCCGTTGACCTGCACCCGCCTGGCCGCGCACTCGCCGAGCTTGAGGGTGAAGCTGTCGGTGGGGAACTTGGTGGTGATAGTGACCCTGTCGGGCATTGTGGGCGGGACGTCCCCGTCCCGCGAACCGCGGGGCGCGGAGGCCCCGCCCACAGTAATGTCGGACAGTTCGCGGGCCATCCAGTAGTGGGCGATCTCGGAGTTCTTCATCCACAGGGTCTTGGTCCGGTCGGGGTCGTAGGCGTCGAGGCGGCGCTTGACGGTCTTCAACACGTTGAAGCCGAACTCCTCGCCCTCGAAGTAGAAGCCGGGCCAGTGGCCGCAGAGGACGCACGGCAGCTCCTTCGCGAGCACGGCGGGCAGGCGGCCGCCCTGGAGGTCCTCGGTGATGAAGCGGTCGGGGTCGCCCCGGTCGAAGCCGGTCCAGGAGCCGAACCAGTCGCCGGCGCAGGCCCAGATGCTTGCGACGGCGATGCCCTTCTCCTTCTGCACGTGCCAGAGGGGGACGCTGGGCGGCCGCTGGTCGTCGAGCCACAGGAAGTAGAAGGGGCGGGGGTTGTTGTTCACGCGCAGCGCGGCGTCGAGGATGGCCTTCGAGTAGGCCGCTTCCTTCTTCTTGCCGAAGGCGCCGGGGCTGGTGACGCCCTCGCAGGGGATGCCGACGTTCTTCAGCAGTTGCATCGCCGTGGCGATGTAGTCCGTGAGCGGCTCGACGGGCGGGTCGTACCACTCGACCTGTTCCCACTGGTTCGTGAGGGACATCGTCTTGATGTCCACCACGTGGCTGTGGGTGAGCATTTCGGGCGTGAGGTCGAAGTGGGGCCAGAGGATTTCCTTGGTGAGCTTCAGCCAGTCGGCGAGCAGGTGGCGGGGGTGGTCGGGGAAGCCCTGGTCCACGCGGCCCTGGCCGGCGGGGAAGGGCACGAAGCTGAACTTGCCGCGGATGCCCTGCTCGCCGCACCATTCGCCCCATTTCTGCGCGAAGTCCACGGGGATCGTGCGGGAGAGCTTGGGCACGATGGGGTTGCCCTCCCAGCGCGCGGGCGGCAGGTCGGGGCGGTGCCTGGGCCGCCAGGCCAGCCACTGCTGCATCCAGTAGTAGGTGAGGTTGATGACGGGACACGAGTCGTCGATGATCAGCGACAGCGGCGTTCGCAGCAGCGGGTTGCAGACGGTGGCGTTCATGGGCACTCCTGTTCACTCCGTAGCCTGGACGCAGATGAAGCGCGCGTCGCCACCTGCGAGTTTGACGGCGAAGCGGCGAAGGTCGGCGGCGGAGAAGAGTTCCTTGCCGTCGAGCAGGCCGCGGCACTCGTCGGCCGGGGCCGAGGCGGCGAGGGTGAGGATGCGGTAGGCGCCTTCGGGCAAGGGGAGGCCGACCTCGATGTCGGCCTCGGCGTCCTGCCAGTTGATGAGGGTGAGGAACTTCTCGCGCGGGCCGCTCTCGGCAAGATACGCCTCGACATTGCAGCCGTGCTTGTGCAGGAGCAGCGGCTTGGCCTCGCCGAGCACGTCGTCGAGGGCCTGAGCGAACTCGGCGGCGAACGCGGGCTCGGTCTCCCACTCGATGAAGTTCCTGGGCAGGTAGACCACGGAGCCGTCGTCCCGGCCCTTGCGGATCAGGCCCGAGAGAATGGGGCGGTCGTGGTTCGCGCCGACCTCGTCCACTTCGCCGAGGCGCTGGGCGATGAGGAGCCTGGCGCCCGCGGCGTGCGCCTTCTCGAGGGCCTCGGCCGCGGCCTTCGACGCCGAGTAGGGGAAAGGCAGGAAGAGGACCTTGTACTGTCCGATCTCCTTCAGGCTTTCGGGCTGGTCGAGGTAGTAGAGGTCGTGGGGATACCCGTGGGCATTGAGGAACTGGTTCACGAGGCGGGCCGTCCAGAAGCCCTGCTTGGCCACGGGATTGGAGCCGAGCCAGTTGGTGCCGTGGTCGTTGTCCCACCAGTCTTCAGAGGCGCGCGAGGCGAGCACGGCGAGTGCTCGGGGCGTGCGGGCGCGGGTGACGCCCCAGCGCTCGAGGGCGGCGAGGAAGGCCAGCTCGCGGCGGCGATGGTCGGCGGATTTCTGAATGTCGATGTAGTTGTAGCGGTACCAGGCGAGGAGGCGCGCGCCCTGGAGCGCGGCCTGAATGCCCTCGCGGGCGGAGGGCGGGACGAAGATTTCCATCGCCGCCCGCCGGTTGCGCGCCGAGGCGGCCCACACGCGGGTCTCGGCCTCCTGGTAGTCGGTGCCCAGATAGTCCAGGTCCGCAAGGTGGCCGATCACGTCGTAGGCGAGGCAGTAGGTCATGCGGTTGTTCGACGACACGGCGTGCGAGCCGATGATGGCGAACGTTTCGCACTTGGGGTTCACCTTCCGCACCGCGTCGCGGTAGCGGCGGAAGCGCGCGGCGAGCTGCTCGTAGCAGTAGAGGGTCCAGCGCTTGTAGTCCACCGTGTCCTGCCAGATGCTCTCGGGCAGGTCGGCGCCGGGGCCGAAGCGCTGCTGGAAGGCGAGGCGCACAGGGTCGTCCTTGGACCGGGTCTTGCCCTCGGGCTTGTCGAGGCCGTAGAAGGCCTCGTCGTGGCAGAGGCTGATGCCGTCAATGCCGCGGGCGGCGACTTCCTCCATCAGCAGTTGCCAGCCGTCGCGGTCCTTGGGGCCGATGTAGGTTTCCATGAAGCGGCCGAGGAAGATGACGTAGAGCTTGAGGCCGTGGGCGTGGAGGGTGTCGGTGAGCTCCTTGAGCAGGTCGCGGTCGGGCGGCGGGGCGTCCTTGTCCTTCGTGTGCCAGCGGAAGTGGGCGGAGGGCCAGAAGGCGCTCATCTCGGCCTCGACGAAGAGCAGCACGCCGTCGGCGCCCAGGGCCTGGATGTCGTGGACCGCCTTGAGGCACGGCTCGAACTCGGCGAGGGGCTTGGGCGGCGGGCTCTCGAGGTGGATGCCGAGCATCCACAGGTCGGCGGTGATGCACTTGGTGATGCGGTCTTCGGGCGGCGGAGCGGGCCGCTCGACTCTGACGGGCGGCCCGGGGGTGAAGCGGCGGGCATCCTTGGGCACGGGCTCGGCCGCGCGCAGCGGCAGGGCCTTCTGGAGGCCGGCGACGGACTCCTTGGGGCCGTAGGCTTCGAGCTCGACGAGTTGGGGGAAGCTCTGCTCCCAGCCGCGCTGGCCCTCGAGGGCGCGGAGCTTGAGCCTGTGTACGGCGACAGGCGGAAAGGCCAGCTCGCACCAGGCGTTCGGCGCCCCATCGGTCCACGCGGCCAGGATGGTGCCGCAGGAGCCGGCCCCTGTGGTGTCGGCGCACACGACGCCCCGGAAGGCGAAGAGCGGCCCCTGGAGGAAGCGCACGAGCGACACGGCCATCGGCCTGGGGAAGACCAGCTCATACGAGCCGGCGAGGCCGACGCCGGTGCGAAAGCTGGCCATCGTCGCCTCGGAGCCGTCGAGGGCCTGCCACACGCTCGGGCCGGCCGAGGGCGACGGGCGGATGGCCTTGACGAAGGGGGCCGCGTTGGCCAGCTTGCTCGTGTCGGCCTTGGGCGGGGGGAGGAGTGTGAGCTTGAGATCGGTCAGCCGCGCCTTCTCGCCGCCTTCGAGCGCGGCGTCCAGCTCATCGGCCTTCTTCGCCCTGGGCGCGGGCTGGCCATCGAGGAACAGCTCGCCGGCGCGGATGGCGAGGCGGCTGTCGGGGCGGTTGAGCGACAGGTCGCCGGCGTGGAGGCCGGCCGTGGGCTGCGCGGGCTCGCCCTCCTTCGGCTCGGCGGCCTTGCGGGCGAAAGAGTAGAGGCCGCTGACGGCGTAGGGCTTGCCTCCGACGTGCGCGTAGAGGGTGAACGGCACGGCGGGCGAGCCGACGAGGGCGCCCTGGTTCACCAGGTCGCGGCAACTGCGGTGGGGGTGCCAGGTCTTCACGATGTTCTTGTCGGCGGGGTCGGTCCGCCACTCGGGGGCCGTGGTGCCCAGGAGGAGCCTCTGGCCTGCGGCGAGGCGGAGGGAGTTGCCGGGCGCAATGAAGAGGCCCGCGCAGTGCAGGTCGCCGGCGAGCATCACCTTGCCGCCCGGCTTCTCGAGCCGGAGAGGCGGCAGCAGGCCGGCGGGCCGGATGGACTGGTCCTTCTCGCCGGCCAGCGTGACCCAGCCCTCGGCGCCGCCGAGGACGCGGGCCGAGCCTTCGCTCCGGAGGTCGCCCAGCAGCCTCACGGCCCCGTGCGGCGTGAGGCAGGCGGGGCCGCTCTTGCCGCGGAAGACGAGGTCGCCCTCGATGGCCAGCGCCGCGTCCTTCCCCACGATCAGCTCGCCGCCCGCGAGCTCCACGTTCCCCGCAACGGTCGCCTTGTCCGCGAGGTGCACTGGATAGGGGTAGGGCGAGTGGGCGAGGTGCAGGGCCGCCGGCTTCAGGTCGCCGAGCCGAAGGACGAAGCCGTGGAACACCCCCGCGAGGCGCACGATGGGGCTGCCGCTCGCCGTGCCCTCGTTGACCAGGCCGCCGAGGCCGATGGCAAGGGTGGGTTCGTCCTGCGAGGCGTCGAGCAGCCCGTCCTTCTCGATGACGAGGCCGTAGGGCGTCTTCGGCGTCCAGACGGTGTCGGGGCCGTCGGGCGAGTCGCGGGCGCTGGCGCCGACGGCCAGGTTGTGGCCGTGGAGGATCAGGCTCGCGCCCGCGGCGATGCGCAGGCTGCCGCCGACGGCCGCGTCCTGGGTCAGGGCCGGGTAGTCGTCGAGGCCCGACGGGATCAGCACGTCGGCGCCATCGCCTGCCGCGGGCACCTTGCGGGCCGACCAGTTGGCGGGCACCTCCCAGTCGGTGGGGCCGTTCTGGCTGCCGCCCTGCCAGATGTTCCCCGCGGCCCCGGCCCATCCCGACAGGGACAGCACCAGGGCGATGCATCGCATCACACGCATACGCGGTCTCCGATTCGCGTGATTCGCGTGATTCGCGGTCGCTTCTCTTTCTACTTCGCGGCCTGGGCGCGGGCCTTGAGCATGGCGCGCTGGCGCTCGGCTTCGGCCTGCTTGCGGGCCGCGCGCACCTTGAGCATCTCTTCCTCGGGGATGAGTTTCGCCAGCGCCTCGATGGTGTCGCCCAACTCGCGGTGGGCCTTCAGCAGCACCTCGGGCTCCCAGGTCCAGCTCACGAAGTCGAGCTTCGTCACCTCGTCGGGCACCTTGAGCAGGGCCTGGGCCTTGGCGAGGAGCGGCTCGGGCCGGGAGCTCGGCCTCCGCAGGCAGGCCTCCACGTAGTCGCGCAGCACGTAGTGGCTCTCCCAGTCCTCGATGCCGTCGCGGATGTTCTCGAAGCGCACCGAGCTGAACGGCCCGTCGGGGCCGGGGTAGAAGAGCATGCCGTCGCCGTTCGTGTCGCCCCAGCCGCGGGGGTGGAACGGCTTGTCGGGCCAGCGCCGGCCGTCCTTGTCGGGGAAATTGTGGGTCCAGATGTTGTAGCAGTAGTATTCGAAGCCGGTGACGCCGAACTTCCAGGTGAGCCAGAAGAGGACGCGCGAGGCGATGAGCGGCTCCTCCATCTGCACGTTGGGGCAGGGGAGCATGGGGCCGGCGGCGACGTACCAGAAGAACTTCTCGCCGCGCCCCTGGGCCTTGGCGATCAGCGGCTGAATGTCCTGCGCGTTCACCGAGTAGACCTGGTTGCCCTTGCCCACGTCGATCTGCGGGTCGAAGATGTCAATGATGCCCTCCAGCTCGGGCCGCGGGAAGCTGCCGCCGATCATGATCATCAGCTCGGGGCAGGCCTTGCGGATGGCGTCGGAGCGCCGCCGCATCTCGGCCCAGTCCTTCGTCTCGTCGCCGATGTAGACCAGGGCCTTGTCAATCAGCCCCAGCTTCTGCACGGCGTCGTAGCGCTTCTTGAGCTCCTCGACGCTTCGCTCGGAGACGCGGAAGTTGCCCGAGAGGTAGATGGTGCTCATCCCGCGCTGGATGCAGTAGGGGATGTCTTCAAGGTTGGGCGAGAGGACGTCAGCGTATTGCTCGACGGGGCTGAAGCGGTGGTCGAGCAGGAAGTCGAGGTACTTCCGCCGCAGCTCGGGCGTGAGCTTGCCGTGGGCGCGGGCGATGTTGCCCCAGATCGTCTGGCCCATCGTCTCGAAGTTCCAGACCTCGGGGATCTTGTAGTCCCACACCTTCACGGCAAGCCCCAGCTCGCGCGGCGGGGCGTTCTTGGGCTTCACCGTGATCGTGCCCGTGTAGAGGCCCGCCTTGGTGTCGGGCCGGGTGCGAATCGTGAACCAGTAAGGCGTGGACATGTGCTCGGGCAGGTCCTGATTTGTGGGCGGGACGTCCCCGTCCCGCGTCTTCTCCTTCATTGTGGGCGGGACGTCCCCGTCCCGCGTGTCGCGGCGTGGGGACACGCCGCCCACCACAGGGATAAGCGGGTCGGGCACGTCGAAGTTCTTGCCGTGGAAATACCAGTCCTTGATCTTGCCGTTGGGGTGCAGCCTGAAGACCTCCTGGCGGAAGCAGGCGATGTCGGCCCTGGGGATCTTCGCCCCCGTCTGCGCGTCGGCCAGGTCGCTCCACTCGAACGTCACGCCCTCCAGCGCCCCGTTCATCGGGTAGACGAGCACCTGGAGGCCCTCGAACTCGTTTCGCGCCATCGCCATCTCGTAGGATTCGTTGAACGGGCCGAAGAAGCGGTAGCGGGTGTCGCGGTCGCAGAACTTCTCCAGGCAGTGGGTCATGCCCACGAGATAGGGCTTCTCCAGCGGCTCGAAGTCGAGCACCAGGCGCGGCCGCTTCGAGGCGTCGGCCGCCCTCTCCGACGGAATGTCAATCTCCGCCGTGTTCGGCATCCGCTTGTCGGGCAGCGCGAGGGGCTGAAGCGCGAGGCCCACGCGGGGCGTGGCCTCCTTCAGCCGCTCGCGGGCCGCGGCCGTGACGTTGAAGTCTATCCACTTGCCGCCCTCGGGCACGTCCAGGAAGCGGTACTTGTGGGGGAACCACTGGCCGTTGAACTCCCAGAGCGAATACGAGTCGAGCTGGCCCGCGGGCTGGCCGCGCTCCGCCGGGGCCGAGGCGGGCTCGCCCCGCAGCTCGCGGCAGGCGATCTCGCAGATCATCCGCAGCTTCCGGACCGAGGGCACGAAGACCTCGAGCCGCGCGCGCGCCAGCTTCTTCGTGGCCAGGGCCCTGGGCAGCTCGAAGGTCAGGTAGAGCTGGTTCTCGACGCCGCGCAGGCAGAGCGCGTCGGACGGCTCTGGCGTGGGCGGTTTCGCCTTTCCGGCCCAGAGCGTGCGCGTCGCGCAGCCCTCGTAGCCGCCGACGCCCTGCTGAAGCGTCACCGTGTCGGCCCACGCCACCGAGCAGGCCAGCGCCATCCACGCGACCCATCGCGCCATCGTCTGCCCCTTTGCATCCGAAGGTGAAGGCTCCCGGCTCCACGATTGTGGCGCGGGAGGCCCCGCGGATCAAGGGCCATGGCAGGCGCTTCCACAGGACGAATAGGGCCGATGGGACAGATAGGACAAGCTCGCCCCCTCCGCGCGATCGGCCTCGTCCGTCCTATCCGTCCCATCGGTCCTATCCGTCCTATGCGATCCGCCGCGGAAGTGGTATGATGTGATCGTCTGTGACCAGGCCGTTGCGCACCTCCAGAGGAGACCCGCCCATGAACCTCGTCGCCATTCTCGGCAGCCCCCACGGCGTGAAGGGCAACACGGGCAAGGTGCTCGACGCGCTGGTCGCCGCGGCACGAGGCCGCGGGGCCGAGGTGACGCTGTTCTCCCTCGCCGAGCTCAAGGTCGGCCCCTGCCGCGCGTGCGACACGTGCCACAGGACCGGCCTCTGCCCGACCCGCGACGACTTCCACTCGATCAGGGACGCGACGCTGGCCGCCGACGGCGTGGTGCTGGCCAGCCCGAACTACATCTTCAGCGTGAGCGCGCAGATGAAGTGCCTGTTCGACCGCTGGTGCGGCCCGCTGCACCTCCAGGCGATGGAGGGCAAGTACGGCGCGGCGGTCGTCACCTCGGGCGGCGCCGAAAGCCCCGAGGTCGAGGCCTACATCCTCCGCTTCCTGCGCGCGATGGGCTGCTGGACCGTGGGCAGCGTGGGCGCCGAGGGCTGGACGCTGGCCGACGCGGCGATGGCCCGCCCCGTGCTTGAGCTCGCAGCCGGCCTGGGCGTCCGCCTCGTCGAGGCCATCGAGAAGAAGCAGACCTTCCCCGACCAGGTCGCCGAGCGCCGGGCCTTCTACGAGCGCATGAAGGGGCTGGTCCTCGCGATGAAGGACCGCTGGCCCTTCGAGTACGAGCGCTGGCAGGCGCGCGCGCAGCGGTGAGCCGCGCGCAACGGCGCCCCGATGGCCTCAGGGCCTCGGCGGCAGAAGCTTGACGTAGACCACCTTGTCGTCCCCGGGCGCGTAGAAGCCGGGGAACACGGCGGCCCGCTCGTAGCCGTTGTTCTCGTAGAACGCGCGGGTGGGCTTGTACTGGGCGCGATTCGACGTTTCGACGTGAATCTGGTCGCCGCCGAGGCGCGCGATGATCTCCTCGGTGCGGGCGAGGAGCTCCCGGCCGATCTTCTGGCCGCGGTGGGCGTTGTGGACGGCGATCCAGTAGATGGCGAAGGCGGCCCGCGTGCAGGCGATGGGGCCGAAGCAGCTGTAGCCGAGCGTCTCCCCGCCCTTCTCGGCGAACAGGAAGCGGTAGCCCGACTCGACGCCCGAGACCAGGTGGTCGTCCACCAGCTCGATGCCGACCTGGACCTCCTCGGGATAGAAGAAGCCCGTGGACTCGAGGATGCTTCGGACGTTCGCGCGGTCGGCCTCGGTGACGGTCTCTCGGAAGGAGAAGCCGCGGGCATGGAGGTCGCCCGCGGGCGTGCGGGCGCGCGGCGAGCGGGCGAGCACCGCCGCATGCGACGGCGGCTCGATGTGGGGCCTGCCGGTCAGGGGCCGGGCCGTGCGGCTCACGTCGCCGACGATGCGCTGGATGGCCTCCACGTAGCGCAGCCCCGCCTGCGCGACGGTGGCGGCGTAGCCGGCGTCGGGCGAGAGACAGGGGTTGGCGTTGATCTCCAGCACACAGGGCTGGCCGGCCGCGTCGAGGCGGAAGTCCACCCGCGCATACCCGCACAGGCCGAAGATGCGCCAGCAGCGGCGGGCCGTGTCGGCCAGCGTGGCCAGCAGCGGCTGGTCCTCGGGCGGAAACTCGAAGCGGCGCGGCGTGTGGTGGTACTCGAACGAGTCCTCCTGCCACTTCGCGCGATAGCCCACGACCCGCCACTTGCCCTCCGCGTAGTCCTGGAAGAGGATTTCGGACGCGGGCAGGGCCTGCGGCCCGGCCTCGTCGGCGAGGAGGGCAAGGTTGAACTCGCGCCCGCCGATGAAGGCCTCGGCGAAGCACTCGCCGCTCGGCCCCCTGCTGCGCTCGAGGCAGGCCTGGCGCAGCACCTCGCGGCGGTCGGTCACCACCACGGCATCCTCGTCCAGCCCCACCGAGGCGTGCTCCCAGAGGCTCTTGATGATGTAGGCGCCCTGGGGCACGGGGCCGTCGCCCGCCAGGTCGGCCAGCGTGTACCAGGGGGCCGTGGGCACGCCGTGGGCCCGAAGGATGCCCTTGGCGAGAACCTTGTTGGAGGTGACGAAGAGCGTCTCGTTGGACGAGCCGGTGTAGGGCAGGCCGAGGAACTCGAGCAGGGCCGGGGCGAGGTGGATGAGGCGGCCGGCGCCCTCGACCGACTCGACCAGGTTGAACACGAAGTCGGGGGCCTCCCGCCGCAGGGCCTCCCGCGCGGCCCCGAGGTCGAGCGAGAAGGGCACCGTGGCCACCTGGTGGCCCAGCTCGCGCAGGGCCGAGCCCACGGCCTCGGCCTGCACCAGCGTGTCCAGCTCGTCGGGCGGCGCGTTCGCGGGCACGGCGCCGTGCAGGATGACGGCCTTCATCGCGCAGGGCCTCGGCGGTGGAGGGCGGACTCGACGATGCGCTCGATGAGGCGGACGTAGGGGATGCCGCGCTGGGTGCACAGGATCGGCAGGTCGGAGTGGCGGGGGTGGAGGCCGGCGAGGGGGTTGACCTCGATGAAGCGCAGGCGGCCGTCCGCGCCGGCCCGCAGGTCCACCCGCCCGGCGTCGCGGCAGCCCAGGCCGCGCCAGGCGGCGAGCGCGAGGGCCTTCGCTTCGTCGGCCAGCGCGTCTTCCACGAGCACGTATCTGACCAGCTCCTCGCACAACTCCTTGTTCCGGTACGAGTAGGCGTGGGCTTCGGCCTTGTCGAGGAGGACGATTTCGAGCGCCCCGATGGCCTCGGCCTCGCGCCCCGTGCCCACGATGCCCACCGTGAGCTCGCGGCCGGGCAGATAGGTCTCGACCAGCGCGGGCTGGGCCAGCCGCTGCCAGATGGCGCGGCAGGCGGCGGCCAGCTCCGCCGGCGTCGAGACCCTGGAGGCGTGGGTGATGCCCTTGCCCGTGCCCTCGGCCGCGGGCTTCACGAAGAGCGGGAAGCGAGTGCGGAGTGCGCAGTGCGCAGTGCGGATTTCAAACCCAAGCCGCCTCTTCTCTGCTGCCTCTGCTCCCTCTGCGTGAGACTCTTCGACGAGGGCCGCCAGGTCGGCCTCGTCGGCCACCACGGCGAAGTCGGCCACCGGCAGGCCCAGGTCGCGCACCACGTGGTTGGTCATGCCCTTGTGCAGCGACAGGGCCAGCACGAGCGGGTCCGAGAAGGTGTAGGGGATGCCGTAGACGTCGAGAATCGCGGGCACCTGGGCCTCGCGGCCGAAGCCGCGCAGGCCCTCGGCGATGTTGAACACCAGTTCCCAGCGGTCGCCGGCGGCGAGACGCGCGACCAGGGCGCGGGCGTGGCCGATGCGGTCGGTCTCGTGGCCCAGCTCGCGCAGCGCGCCCTCGATCGCCTCGATGGTGTCAGGCCGGTCGAACTCGGCGGTCTCCTCCTCCGAGTAGCCCTCGGCCAGGTAGTCGCGGCGCAGGTCGTAGGTGAGGCCGATTCTCATGGGCGTGGCTCGGGGCCTCGCGGGTCAGGGCCGCGGACGCGCGATTACAGCGCCGCCCCGCGGACGGGGGAGGTCGGCGGGGCGGCGGGGGACGAACGTCGCGCTACGTGCCCGAAGGCACGGGATCGGGGTACCGGTAGAGCTTGCCCTCGAAGTTGCGCAGGAGCACGAAGTCGCCCTCGCGCCCCTGGTAGTATTCGGGCAGCAGGGGAATCTTCCCGCCGCCGCCCGGGGCATCTATGACGTAGTGCGGCACCGCGTAGCCGCTGGTGTGGCCGCGCAGGCCCTGGATGATCTCCAGGCCCCTCTCGACCGGCGTGCGGAAGTGCGCGCTGCCCACGATCGGGTCGCACTGGTACAGGTAGTAGGGCCGCACGCGGATCTTCATCAGGCCGTGGACGAGGCGCGTCATCGTGCCCACGCTGTCGTTGACGCCGGCCATGAGCACCGTCTGGCTGCCGAGCGGGATGCCGGCGTCGGCCAGGCGCGTGCAGGCCAGGGCGGCCTCCGGCGTGAGCTCGTCGGGGTGGGTGAAGTGCAGGCTCATCCACAGGGGGTGGTACTTGCGGAGCCTGCGCACGAGGGCCGGCGTGATCCGCTGGGGCAGCACGGCCGGCACCTTGGTGCCGAGGCGGATGATCTCGACGTGCTCGATGGCCCGCAGGCGCGCGAGCAGCCACTCGAGCCGCTCGTCGGAGAGCGTGAGCGGGTCGCCGCCCGAGATGAGCACGTCGCGCACCGAGGGCGTGGCCGCGATGTACTCGAGCGCCCGCCCCCATTCCTCCAGGCTGAACGGCGCGCCGGCCCGATGCCCCACCAGCCGCGAGCGGGTGCAGAAGCGGCAGTAGACCGAGCAGAACCGCGTGACCAGGAAGAGCACCCGGTCGGGATACCGGTGGACGAGGCAGTGGACGGGGCTCTGATTCTCCTCGCCGAGCGGGTCCTCCTGCTCGCCCTCGGAGCGGACGAGTTCGGCCTCGACGGGGATGACCGTGCGCCGCAGCGGGTGCGCGGCGTCGGCGGCATCGAGCAGGCTCAGGTAGTAGGGCGTCACGGCCACGGGCAGGACGTGGTCGCGCCGCGTCAGCGCCCTGCGCTCATCGTCCGACAGGCGCAGCACGCGCTCGAGGCCCTGAAGGCTCTCGATGCGGTGGCGCACCTGCCAGGCCCAGTCGCACCACTCGGCATTGGTCGCTTCAGGGTAGAAGCGCCGGCGGAACGCGCGCGAGCGCGCGCTGATACGCTGCTCCAGAACCGGCAATTCTGGCGGGGCGGGAAGGCTGTCACGGGATTCGAGCGAGGGACAAAGCTCACCGGACCTCGACTGGCTCCACCGGGCCGCACCGGGCTCGCCGCTCGTGGCGGCGCTGAGCACCCCAGTGGTACTCCCCGGAGGTTCGCCGTCTTCGACGCTCATCCGTCGGCTCCTAACCAGAGGATTGGGAGGCGGCAACCGATAGCCGCGCGCGTGCCCAATCCTATCAGAACGAAGTGACAAACGCAACTCTCTTCGTGTGGGGCCGCCCGTTCCCCTCGCGGGGATGCCACGGCCGCTCCTCTCCGCGCCAGTCCCCCCCGACGAGCTCCCTTCCGTGGCCAGGCCGCCGTCTCGCAGGGGCGCGCCGCAATAAGCTGGGGGGAACCAATCCGCTATGCCCTGGCCCTTGTGGCTTTCTTGCGCTAATGTGTAACCGGTTTGGGGCGCAATGTCAATAGCAAAAAATCTCCGCGAGCGAAATTTCTGCATTTTTCCGCGCCGCGCCGGAGGCGCGCGGCGGGGGCCGCCATCCTGGCGGCGGCTCGCGCGCTTCCTCGTGTTGACATCCCTGGGACGCTTGATATCCTATTGGCGAGCGGCCCGCCGTGGGCACTGTCGTGGAAGCCGCCGGCGACCCTCGACACAGCAGGAGCAGCCATGAGCCGCCAGGAGTGCCCGAAGTGCCATGCGGCCCTTCCGAGGAAGGGGCAGTTCTGTCTCGACTGTGGCTTCGACCTCTACGCGGCGGGGCTGCACCATCGGCCCATCCCGTGGTTCCACATCCTCGTCATCCCTCTGGTGCTGGCCGGCGCGGCGGCCCTGTTGATCGTCGGGCCGGGCAAGGGGGACCCGGCGCCCGAGGTCCAGGTCGTGGTCGAGCAGACGCGCGATCTGCTGCGCCTGTTGGCCGAGAAGGACTACGCGGGCGCCGTGGAGCGCTACTTCCGAGCCAACACGGCGCGCTTCGCGGCCGCCGAGGAGAAGCTGCGCGACATCGCGCGCGGCGAGGGGGCGCAGGGCCTCAAGAACGCCCAGTCGCACGGCTTCCGCAACCTCGACGAGACGCTGGCCTACGTGCGCAAGCACGGCACCAAACACCCCGACTACGTCGCCCGGCTGCTCTACTCCATCGTGTCGCGGCCCGAGCCCAACCCCTGGCTCTCGCCGCGGCGGGCCGAGCTGTTCTTCGCGTGGTACCTCGAGCAGTCGTTTGGCGGGGCCGACCTGGCGAGCGCCCAGATCACCGCCCAGGATGCGCGCTGGGAGGACGGGCTGATGACGGTGAGCGTGCGTTACCCGGAGCCCCCCAAGCTGGTGCCCGGGGCGGCCGACCCGTCGGTCTTGCGCTGGCGCCTGGTGGGCGGATCGTGGGGCGGCTGCGGCACGCAGCGGGCGGTGCTGGACTTTGGCACCGACGACCACCTGGCCGAGTTCCTGGACCTCCTGACGCGCCTGCCGGCCGACTGAGGCCCCTCTCTCCCCTGGGTCCCTCGGGCGGGCTCTTGCCGCGCCCAGCCGCCCCTTGCGCGCGGGGCCCCGCCCGCTCTCGCGAGCGGCGGGGCCCGTGGCGCTGGGACGGCGGAGCGAGATGCCTCGCGGGGTCTAGCGGGTCTCGAGATCCTCGTCCGTGTGGAAGAGGTGCGAGGCGGGCACGGTCTGCTTGCGGCCTCCAAGCGTCCAGTAGAGCTTCGCGGGATCGTGGTCGGCCCTCTCCAGGCTCTGGCCCTGGAAGTACTCGACGACGATGCGATGGTAGCCGGGGGTGAGGGTGACGGTGGCCTTGCGGTGCGACTGGGGGGTCTGCTCCCAGCAGGCGCGCCAGTCGTCCATCACCTTCTGGCCGTCAATGAAGAGCCGCGCTCCGTCGTCGGCCCACAGCTCGAGGCCCACGTTCACGGGGTCCGAGGTCTTGCGCTCGCCCGAGGCGCCGGGCTCGACGTTGATGTAGCCGACCCATCGGATGCTGAACCAGCCGTTGCGGATGAACAGGTGGTTGATGAGCGGCTCCACGCGGCTGTAGGCATAGGTCGTGAACGTCCAGTCGGCCGGATTCACCCTCGGCACGCTCACGCCGTCGGGCCAGTTGCCGCCCCAGAACTGGGGGTCCTGGTAGTAATGCGCGACGAGGCCCTGCTTGTACTCGCGCGGGCCCTCGGCCAGCGCCGCCGACGCCAGCCCGGCCACCAGCACCACGGCCCATAGCGCTCTCATGTGTGCACCTCCTGCCCCTCCGCGCGCCGAGAACCATCCCTTTGGGGACTTCTGCTGCACCTCAGGTCAGTACTTCATCTCGGGGAACGGCTCGACCACCAGTTCGGGGGTGTCCGGGTCGTCCGCCTGGTTGAGTTTCACGCCTGCGGCCATCGAGCGCAGTTGCGTCCTGGCCGGCTCGCGGAATGGCTTGCCCGTGAGGGCCGCCTCGTAGCGCTGGAACATCTGGCCGTCGGTGAGGAAGCGGCCTGCCTGCACCTCGAGCCGAATCTGCTCGGCCATGGCCAGCACCAGTCCGGCCCGTCCCCCCGCCTTCCGGGCCTTGGCCTGGAACTGCTGGCAGAGGGCCTCGTTGCGAACGAGCGAGCGCTTCCTGGCCTCCAACTCATCGGGGGTGAGGGGCCGCGCCCGGGGCGTTGGGCTCTCGGCGGGCGCCACAGTGGGCGCCACCTCTGCCGCAGCGGGGAACCCGTCGAGCTCCACCGCCCTAACCTTCGACCTGCCAAGCGCATAGAGCCTTCCCGCGCAGCGGAAGGTCATCGAGATGACGGTCCCCCGCACCGTGGCGCCGTCGGCCAGCTCCACCAGATCGCCCTCGCCCGACAGCGCCGCCGTTCTGAGCGCTGCGCGGGCATAGGCGCGGGGCACACCGTCCACGCGCACGAGGAGCTCCTCGAGCGAGCCCTGGAGGCGGCCCTGGTCACAGAGTTGGAGGGTGTCGGCGCGCAAAGCGCACGCGAACAGGAGGGATACCGCTGCTGCAACCGCCCCGCGTCCCATGGCGCCGCCCCGCCAAAGTCGGGCCAAAGTGCGGACGGGCTTCTAGCACATTTCGACTATACTATAGCCCGGAAAGTCGGTGGTGTCAAGCAGCGGGCACAGCAAATCTCGCCCGTCACGCATGATTGCAGAAACGCTGCAAGCATATACACCACAAGTGCTTACGAATGCTGCTGTGCGTCACAGGCAGGCTGCGAACCACTCTCGCGTGCGTTCTTCGGCCTCGGGTGGCACGCTGTGCCCCTTGCGGTGGTTGAACAAGCCGACGCGCGCGGGGCCGCCGTAGAGGCGGTAGACGGGCAGCGCCGCCTCAATGTAGGGCCAGCTCCGCGTCCCATCGGCATCGTCGCCGCCCAGGAGCAGGAAGGCCCGAGGCGCGATCAGGCCGACCAGCTCGTGGTGGCTGCGCGCGAAGCCCGGGTCGCGCACCTCCCTGCCCAGATACCAGGGCGCGTCCCAGTTCGAGAAGGAGATGCCGATGCCGCCCTCGCTGGAGACGGCGGCCTTGACGCGCTCGTCGAAGGCCGCCAGGTAGAGCGCCTCCTTGCCGCCCAGCGAGTGGCCCACGGCGCCCAGGCGCGTGGGGTCCACCCCGGGCAGGGTCTCCAGCGCGTCGAGGGCGCGCACGGCGTCGAAGAGCATCTTGGCCATGCCCTTGACGCCTGGGTGCCGCTTCTGGAAGGCGGCCACGCGGACATGGTAGTCGCCCTCGCCCACCCACAGGAAGCACTTGGGGCAGAAAGCCACGAAGCCGCGCTGCGCGAGGCCGAGGCCGAACGCCTTCTCGGGCGTGTCGGTGAGGCCCGCCGTCTGGCGGATCGTGGCGTCGGTGGTCGAGTGAAGGGCGACGATGCCGGGCCGCGGGCCGCTGGGTTTCGCCGGCCTGAGCAGGTAGGCTTCGACGGGGATGCCGGGCTCGCTCTCGTAGCGCACGAGCTGGCGGATGCAGCCTTCGGGGCGGTCCTCCTCCAGCACCTCGAGCCTCGGGCGGGCGCGTTCGGCCTTCACCGCGCCCAGGAAGTCGAGCCAGGCCTGGCGCAGCTCGGCCCGCCGCGCGCGCCAGCCGTCGAGCGTGGTGATGGGGCGTCCCTGTGCGTCCGCCAGCAGTGGCGCCAGCGGGGGCGTATCGGCCGGCAGCGTTTCGGGGGCCGTTTGCACCTCCGACAGCCAGGGCACGGTCTTGCGCGTCTTCATGGTCCCGCTCCAATGGCATCCGGGCAGTGCGGCCAGTGCCGTCGCCGAGGCCACGAACTGCCGCCGGCTCATTCGCATGGGTCGTCTCCTTGGCAAGGGCCACTCATTCCCGATACAATAGCGCCTCGTGGCCGCAATGCAAACTCCATCGCTTCAAGAGGTCGCCATGCCCGTTGGACCTTGCCGTCTTGCCTCCGTTGCGTTCGCCCTGGGATTCGCCGCGTTGGGCGGGGAGCCGGCGGCGCCGGCCGTCGAGCGGCTTTCCGGCAAGGGCTCCTACGCGGTGGTCGTGAGCCACGCGACCTTCGACGATGCGCAGTGGCGGCCCGTGGTGGACGCCCTGCGCCAGAAGCACGACGCCACGGTGCTCATCCATCCCGGCCCCGTCGCCGGGGTGCGCGCCGCCCTCGCCGAGGTCCTCCCCCGCTACGCCTGCTTCGTGGCCAGGCCCGAGGAGGCAGGGCGCGACTTCGTGGTCGCCGTCAGCCGCCTGACCCGCGCGCTCGATGCCGACCCGTACACCGACGTGCTCTGGGGCATCCTGACCGGCTACGACGCCGCGGATGCGCTCCGCATCGCCCAGCACAAGCAGCCGCTCATCGTGCGCCGCGCCGCCGCGGGCACGGGCATTGACCTGGGCGCCTTCGACGAGGGCCGCTGGTTCAGTGAAGGCGAGAAGGGCGCCATGTGGGAGAAGCTCGCGGGCGGCGCCCCCGAGAAGAGGAAATGCCCCGACGACTCCACCGCGGCCATCGTCGAGACCCTCAATGCCTTCAAGCCCGACCTCTTCCTCACCAGCGGGCACGCGACCCCGCGCGACTGGCAGGTCGGCTACTCGTACCGCAACGGCCAGTTCCGCTGCAAGGACGGCCAGCTCTTCGGCCTCGACCTCCAGGGCAAGGTCCATCCTGTCAACTCGCCCAATCCCAAGGTCTATCTGCCCGCGGGCAACTGCCTGATGGGCCTCCTCCCCGACCGCGATTGCATGGCCCTTGCCTTCCTGCACACGGGCGGCGTGTATCAGATGATCGGCTACGTAGTCTCCACTTGGCACGGCTACGGCGGCTGGGGCGTGCGCGACCTGTTCATCGGCCAGCCGGGCCGCTACACGCTCGCCGAGGCATTCTTCGCCAACAGCCAGGCCCTCGTCCACCAGCTCGAGAGCCGCTTCCCCAAGACGGCCCGCGTGAGCTTCGACCGCTCCGACCTCGAGGCCGACCACGGCCTCCTCGGCCGCCTCGCCGCACAGCATGGACTGCGCGACAAGGACGAGATGGGCCTGCTGTGGGACCGCGACACGGTGGCCTTCTACGGCGACCCCGCCTGGGAGGCCCGCCTCGCCCCGAGGCCCCTCGCCTGGGACCAGAAGCTCGCCGAGAAGGACGGCGTCCACACCTTCGAGCTGACGGCGAACCAGGACTGCACGCCCAGCCGTCCGGCCATCGTCCTCTTCCCCCGTCGGGTCAGGGACGTGCAGGTCGTCGAGGGCGGCGACCTGCGCCCCGTCGTCACCGACACCTTTTTCCTGGTGCCCCTGCCCGCGAAGCTGGAGAAGGGCAAGACCCTGCGCGTCGCATTCAAGGCTTTGCCAATCCCCTGAAAGGAGAACGGCTGTGAGCGAGTCCGCGAGAAAGCTGGTTGTGGGTGCGGTAGCCATCGTGTTCGTGTGCTCGGCGGCGCTGGGCGCCCTGTGCCCCACGTGCCGCGACAAGGCGTACACGAAGGACATCGGCCAGTGCTCGGCTTGCAAGGACGGCATGACGACCAGCGGGCAGTTCAAGCTGTGCATGGCGTGCAGCAAGAAGCTCGGCCAGTGCGAGCACTGCCGCGCGCCGCTGGCGACGGGCGCCGATATCGTGCTCACCGACGACGCCAACGGTACCACCACCGCCGCCTCGGTGAAGCAGACCCTGCTCGTGAAGCTGCCCGGCAACCCCACCACGGGCTACTCGTGGAGCCTGAGCAAGCTCGAAGGCGAGGCCATCGAGGCCGTGGGCAAGCCCGCCTATGTGGCCGACAAGGCCCCGCAGGAGATGGTGGGCTCGGGCGGCGCGTTCCACTTCACCTTCCGAGCCGTCAAGCCCGGCAAGGCCACCTTCACCCTCGCCTATGCCCGCCCGTGGGAGAAGGACACGCCCCCCATCAAGACCTTCGCCCTCACCGTCGAGGTGAAGGAACCGGCCGCGAAGGCCAAGCCCTAGTCCCGGGGAAGCGCAGCCCAACGCCATCATGACAGCGGGCAGGCGATGACTCGCTCATCGCCTGCCCGCTTTGCTTGTTGGGGGCGGGCCCTCCGCGCCCCGCGAACCTGCCGACGCGGGACACAGGGGTCCCGCCCACAGAACCGATCCGTCGAATCACTTCTTCGCGACGAGCTTCTGCCAGCCCTGGGCGTCCTTCGAGGCGGCCAGGATGATCTCGAGGACGGCGCGGCCCTCTTCCACCGAGTGCAGCGGGCGGGTGCCGTTCTGGAGGCACGTGGCGAAGTGCGCCATCTGGTCGGCGAAGGTGTCGCCGCCGCCCAGCACCATCTTGGCCGGCTCGCGGAAGCCGTCGGGCAGCAGGAACAGGTCGTTGCCCGAGCCGAAGAGCTGGCCCTTTTCGCCCACGACGTGGATCTGGTGGGTGCCATAGGGGTTGGGGAAGGCCCACGAGGTGAGGATTTCGCCCAGGGCGCCGCTGGCGAAGCGCACCTGCACGCTCGCCGTGTCCTCGCCCTCGATCTGCTGCACGAAGCGGCTCATGCTGCCGCGCACGCCCACGGCCTTCGAGCCGCCGAGATAGAGCAGGCGATAGGTCGGGTGATAACCCGTGTCAATCAGCTCGCCGCCGCCCTGGGTCTTCAGGCTGGCACGCCAGGTGCCAGGGAACCACTGCACGCCGGCCAGAAAGCAGTCCTGCGAGCGAATCCAGCGGATGGCGCCGATGGCGCCCGCGTCGAGCAGCTTCTTGGCCTCCTGCACGGCGGGGAGGAAAAGCTGGTTGTGGGCGGACATGTAGGTGATGCCGGCCTTCTGGACGGCGGCGGCGATCGAGTCGGCTTCCTTGAGGCTCATGCACATGGGCTTCTCGCACAGGATGTGCTTGCCGGCGGCGGCGGAGTCCACGATGGCCTTGGCGTGCAGGTGGTGGGGCAGGCAGATGATCACGGCGTCAATGCCGGCCGCCATGTCCTTGAGCATCTTGCGCCAGTCGGTGAACCAGGGGCGTTCGCCGCCGAGCTGGTCGTTGCGCGCCTTGAGGTTCTTCTCGGAGATGTCGCACAGGGCGACGCACTCGACCTTGTCCTTGTGTTTCAGCATGCCGCCGCAGTGGGCGCCGGCGATGCCGCCTGAGCCGATGATGGCCACGCGGACCTTTCCTTCGACCTTCCTGGGCATGGCATTTGCCTCCTATAAGGGCCCAATAGCTGGCGGGAAATGGTACAGGAAACGGGCGTGGGGTGCAAGCGCACTACTGTGCGGTGATCTCGAGCGTGCCGCCCTCGGGGCGTCGGATGCGGATGAATTCGCCTTGCGGGTCGAAGTCGGCGTGCGGCCGGCCATTGATGGCGACACTGCGGAGCGGCGGGGCGCCCGGGCGGCGCAGGCGCAGGCGCAGTTCGGCGGGCAGGCCCCGGTCGGGCAGGTGCACGCGGGCAGCGACGAGGCCCCCGCTCTTCGCCTCGAGCTCGAAGCCGGCGGGGCCCCAGCGGGTGGTGGCGCGCTCGACGCCGATTCGCTGGCCCGCGGCCAGCCAGGCGCGGGGCAGGGCGCGGCCGAGCCAGAGCACGTCGGCGTCCGGCTCCTCGAAGGCGAGCATCCACCTGGCCATCAGCGGGGTGACGAGCTGGGCCGGGACGCAGTAGTCGGCGGCGGGCCGGCGGTTGGGGGTGCCGCGGATGGCCACCTGCTCGTAGGCGGTGTAGGTGCCGGGCGCGCGGTGCACGGCGAGGTCGCCGTAGAAGCCGAGGAGGAAGTGGCGCACGCGGTCGCGCAGGAGCAGGCCGTAGGCGTGGCCGGCGTAGGGCCAGTCGTCCAGGCGGTCGAGGAATCGGGTGGTGCCGAGCAGTTCGCCGCCGTGGGCGGCGCGGTAGGCGATGATCGCATCGTGCCACTCGGGGCGCAGGAAGCCGGCCGAGAGCATCTCGGGCCAGTAGCGGTAGTTGGTGTAGGAGGCGAAACGGTCGGCCGTCATGGAGTGGAAGAAGCCGCCGCGCCCGGCCACGGGGGGCACGAACGGGGGCGCGGTGATGGGCACGACGCAGGCCCGCAGGCTGGCCTCGAGGTCGGCGTGCAGGGCGTGGCATTCGGCCGTGAGCTCGGCGGCCCGGCGGCTCAAGGCGTCGTCGCCCAGCTCGGCATAGGCGCGGGCGGTCTCGAGCCAGCCGCGCCAGGTCCAGCCGCTGCTCGAGTAGTAATAGTCGGGCTCGGCCGCGGTGTCGGCCTCGGCCGGGCCGAAGAGCAGGCCGTGGCGAGGGTCGTCGCGGGGCCACTTCTCCTGCGCGGCGCGGCGGAGGGCCAGCAGGTGGCCGGCGATGCGCTCGATGACCGGCACGCGCTCGCGCAGCCAGGCGTGGTCGCGGCTGCGCCGCGCGTAGCGGGCGATGGCGTCGAGCATCTGGCCGTACTCGGAGACGGCGGGGGCGTAGTAGTCGAACGTGCCGTCGGGCCGCACGAGGCGGTCGAGGTAGTCGTCGAGGTGGGCGCGGGCGCGGGGGAACAGGTTCCACTCGACGCAGGCGTTCACGGTGCTCAGCGTGGCGGGGGGGAAGGCGTCGTGGCGCGGCTCGCGGTAGAGGCCCACGCCGTAGCGGGCGCGCGGGCCGTCGTGGGTGATGAAGGCCCGCACGAGCGAGGCGAGGCAGGCGTTGGACACGGCGGCCTCGGGCGCCTCGAGGCGCAAGGCGGGGCCGAGGGCCCGCGTCCAGTGGGCGCCGAGCTCGCGCAGATAGTCCTCGAAGCGCTCGCTGGAGACGGGGATCTTGCCGCGCTCGCCGATCTGGAGGCGCAACACGGCCTCGCGCCCGCCGGCCCTCACGACGCGCAGGAAGACGAGGAGGTCCGGCCTCGTCGGGCGCACGAAGGCGATCTCCTGCCAGGCCAGCGACTGGGCGCTGTCGAAGAACGAGTAGTCAATGGCCGGCAGGTAGCCGCCGTGCAGCCGGCGTTTGGCTCGGTCGCATTTCGCGGGCGGCAGAAGCTCGCGCGGGTCGAAGAGCGCGGAGTCGAACTGCACGGGGCCGAACTCGGCGGCGGGAACGCCCAGCCGGCCGTCGGGCTCGACGTAGATGACGCCGCTCGACAGCTCGTTGGCGAGGAACGTATAGCCCGCCAGCTCCGGCAATCGGGCGGAGCACGCGGCGAGCGACGGCTCGGCGCCGCCGGCGAGCACCTGCTCGCCCAGCACGTCGGCCTGGCTTTCCAGCAGCCGTTGGGCCTGGTCCTCGGTTCCCATTCACAGGTCTCCCCGGCAAGGCAGCGGGCATGCGGGGTCCGGCGTTCGAGTCCCCCCCCCGCGCGGCGCCTCTCGGCCGGCCCGTCAGCCCAGGAAGCGCTCGATGTAGCGGCGGCCGCGGTACTCGGCGACGAGGCGCCGGTCGAGCGGGTACTGGCCGAAGCGGCGCGCGGCGGCCAGCATGGCCCGGTAGTTGGCGGGCCGGACGGCCGGGTGGATGCTGTTGGACGAGGCGAGGATGTGGCCGCCGCCCGGGCTGGCCTTGGCGATGGTTTCTTTGACGGCCTCGACCACATCGTCGGGCGTGCCGCGCGAGAGCAGCTCGCCGCAGTCCACGTTGCCGCACAGGGCGATGCGGCGGCCGTAGCGGGCCTTCACCTCGCCGATATCCATCCCCGCGATCGGCTCGATGGGGTCGAGCGCGTCAATGCCGGCGCCCACCAGATCGTCGAGGATCGGCCAGAGGCGGCCGTCGGTGTGCTTGATGAAGGGCTTGCGCAGGCGGTGCGCCGCCTCCACCATCTCCTTGAGATAGGGCAGGCAGAACTCGCGGAAGTGGGCGGGCGACATGAGGGGGGCCTTGCGGTTGGCGTAGTCGTCGCCCGTGAGCAACACGTCGGCGCCGAGCGCCGCGGCGCGCTCGCAGACGCGCTTCTTGTAGTCGGTGACGAGGCGGGCGAGGCGGTGGGCCACCTGGGGCTCGGTCGCGTAGGCCATGAGCAGGCGGTCCATGCCGTAGAGGTAGCAGGAGAACTCGAAGGCGTCGTGGCTGAGGAACACGATGGCGCGGCGGCCCTGGAAGCGGCGCACGGCCTCGGCCAGGGTGAGCAGGCGGTGGTCGGCGTTCGGGTCGGGCGCGCGGTAGGTGTCGAGGTCCGCGGGCGACTTGATCGGGCCGTCCACCCGGTAGGGGATGCCGGTGGCCTCGTCGGTGCGCCAGAGGATGCCCCACTCGTCGCGCACGGTGCGCGGGTCGAGGCGGGTGACACGCTGGTTTTCGAAGGCGGTGACGCCGTCGAGGTCCTCGCGGTCGCAGAAGTCGTGGTACGACACGCCCGGCCCGTGGAGGGCGCGGATGACGGGCTCGTTGACGATGAGCTCCCACACCGGCACGCGGTCGGGCTGCTGGCGGCGGAGGGCTCTGAGGAAGCGCTGTTGACCCGTCATGGCATCTCGGAGTGAATCGCGGACAGCCGATCCGCAATCCTACATGGGGACGCCGATGATCTTCCCCTCGAAGACCATCTTGGTTCCGACGAAGGCCTGGGCCTGCATGACGGCGTAGGCGCGGCGCAGGCTCTCGATCTGGCCCACGACGATGAAGCGGTCGCCCGGCTTCACCTCGCCGCGGAAACGCACCTCGTCCATGCCGCCGAAGCCGACGAAGTCCTTGAGGTCCTTCACACACTGGGCGATGAGGAAGCTGGCGGCCTGGGCGACCGCCTCGCACATCACCACGCCCGGCATGAGCGGGCGGCCGGGAATGTGGCCGCGGACCCAGAACTCCTGGTCCGAGACGTCCTTGTAGGCGATGATGAGGCGCTTCTCGGTGTCCACGTGCACGACGGCCGTGAGCTGCTCCATCTCGAAGCGCTGGCGGTTGCACTTGCGGATCGCCTCGATGTCGTACTGGATGCGGCTGGTGTCAATCGAGGCGGGGTCCACGATGGGCGGCTTGGGCACGGCGAGGTTCTCCTGTGACGGGCGCGGGCCTGCCCCCAACGGTGCTCAGTCGAGGATCTTGGGCACCAGGTAGCAGCCGCAGGCCCGCGCGGGGGCATTCGCCAGCATCGCCTCGCGGGGGGCCGAGGGCCGCTCCGCGTCGTCGCGGAAGACGTTGCGCAGGCCCCTGACGTGCGCGGTGGGCGCCACGCCCGAGGTGTCCAGCTCGGCGAGTTTCTCGAAGTAGGCCAGCACGCTGGCGAGCTGAGAGCCGAAGAGCTGGCGCTCGGCCTCGCTGAGCGCGAGGCGCGACAGGTGCGCCACGTAGTCAATCTGCTCTCGGTTGAGGTCCATCGCGCTCGTGCTCTCGGCTCGCCTGCCCTGGCCGCGACGCGGCCATTCTACCAAAGCCGGGCCAAAAAGCAAGCGCCGAGGCGACCGCGCAGGAGGGCGGGGCTCACGCCGGACATTCGAGGGCGTTGAGCAACGGCTCCGCGATGAAGGGCTTGGCAATCACGGCGTCGAAGAGCCGGGCGCGTTCGGGGCCGGCGGGCTGTTCGGCAAGGCTGTCGAGCACGATGAGGCGTGTCGTGGGGCTCGCCTCACGCAACTGGCGAGCCGTCGCCGTAGGGTCGCTGCCCAGCAGATCGAGGTCCACGACCGCCACCGGAAACAAGCCCCGGCGCAACTCGGCCAGGGCACCCAGTAAGGTCGAGACGCATTCGCACGCATAACCCCGGCGCGTGAACAGCCGCCGCAGGTGCTTGAGAACCGTCGGCTCAGTCACAACAAGAAGCAGCCTCTTGGGCATGGGGCCAACCTCTGGCCAGGCCGGTCGCATCGTCCCGTGCCCTCGCCCCCCGGCTCGGCTGCGCCAACGCGCGAGCGGGGGTCAGAGGGACTTAGCGGCGACAGGGGGAGGAACTGCCACCGCTGTTGCCGTGCCCCCCGCTCTATCCTTATTATACACCAACCCGAGGCTGCAATCGCCATGCCGGCGTGCCCACTCCAGCGACACGAAGTACAACACCCTCAATGGCAATGACTTGAGGCGACTCCTGCCGCTCGGGAAACACGCGTGGAGTCACGAATCTGCGCCGCACAGTGTGCGAAAACACGCAGGGGCGGCCTGGGCTGTCCCACAAACGCGTTGAGGCGCCAGCTCTTGCTACAGCGCGCCGCCCACTTCCGGTATACTACCGGCGCTCGCAGCAATCACGAGCTGCCTCGTGTCTACCATGATGAGCGGGAGTAACGGATGGACAGCCGGCCGGCAGGCGACCCCTTGGCTCCGGACGACGGCCACCTTGCCGAGCGGGCCAAGGCCGGCGACCGGCGGGCCTTCGCCTCGCTCGTTGAGCGCTATCAGGGCCTCGTGATCGCCCGCGCTTACGCTGTCTTGCACGACCGAGCCGAGGCCGAGGATGCCGCTCAAGACGCGTTCCTGCGGGCCTTCCGCTCGTTGGGTCAGCTCAGGCAGCCGGAGGCATTTGTCTCCTGGCTCCTCAAGACCGTGCTCAACGTGGCCCGCCGGCGCGCCTCGAAGCGCGCGCGGCATCCCACGAGCCTGCTCGACGCCGCTGTTGCCGAACGCCGCGAGCCGCACCCCGAGGTGCTCGACGCCGTCGCCGCGCTGCCCGAGGGCTACCAGCAGGTCATCCACCTGCACTACTCCCAGGGCTGCTCGTGCCAGGAGATAGCGCGGCTCCTGGGGCTTCAGGTCGGGTCCGTGACGTCGCGGCTGACGCGCGCACGGCAGATGCTCCGCGGAATGCTGAGTGAGGATCGCCACAAGCAATGACCTGCAAAGAGATTATGGATCAACTGGATGCCTTTGAGCTCGGTGCCCTCACCGAGGAGGCCCGCGAGGCCATCGAGGCCCATCTGGCTTCCTGCCCGGCCTGTCGCGGCGCGCTGGCCGGGGTGCGCCGGGTGGACGAGGCGGTCCGCTCGGCCTTCGCCTGGGCCGAGCCTTCGCCGGCCTTCGCCCAGACCGTGCTGGCGCGCCTGGCCACGCAAGTGTCGTGGCGGCGGTGGCTTGCGGCGGGCGCTGCGGCGGCCGCGGTGGCGGCATGCCTCACCCTGGCGCTGCTCCGCACCCTGCGAACACCCACCCCCCTTTCGGCTGAACCAGTCCCGGCCCACCACGAACTGGCATCCGCGCCCGGCAGGCTGCTAGCCGGCGAACTGCTCGACGGCTACGGGCTGCCCGCTCGGCGGCTGGTGCTGGGCCGGCCCTATGTGGCCGCCGAGCCGGCCGCCGTTGGCCTCGCCCCCGACTCCCTGCTCCTGGTGGCCAGCGGCAGCCAGTTCACGGGAATGCCTGGCCCCACGGGCGAGGGGCCCGGCCTGAGCCTGCTGGCCGGCAGCCTGATCGGGCAGGTGGGCGGGCGCGGCAAGGAGCTCGCGATCGAGCTGGCGCCCGAACTCGGCGGCGCCATCGCAAGAACCAGAGGCTGCGAGTTTTACAGCGCTGGCTTCCCCGCCAACCGGCTCGCGGCGGGCATGGCCTTCCCCGAGGGCGCGCTGGCCCACTGGCCCGAGAGCATCCGCATCCACGTCTTCAGCGGGCACCTGGACCTCGACCTGGGCGCGCACAAGCTCACCCTGGGCGAGGGCGACTCCGCGCTCATCGCGGGCGGCGTATCGGCCGGCACGGCCCGCTCCGTGGAAGAGCGGGCGCGCGCGCTCCGCGCGGCACTCGGCGAGGCCCTGGTCGAGAAGCGGACGCTCTACTCCCGCCTGCGCGACGAGTATGCCCGCCGTCTCCTCGAGCTCCGCTCGCCGGCCGCGCAGGACGGGCTCCCCTATCTGAGCCAGCGGCTCGCGCTGGTGGAGAGCCTCCTGCACGCGCACGCAGCCGCCTTGAGCCGCATGGAAGCCGCTCACCCCGAGTTCTTCGAGCTCGACGCCGCGGCGGCGGAGCTACGGCGACTGGAGCAAGTGCGCGAGGAGGCGAATCACTCTCTCGAGCGCTTCCTGGCGCTCATGGCGGCCTCGAACTGACCGCTGGGGCCCCTGGCCATCCCCGGCCGGGCGCCGCCCGGCCCACTCGAAAGGAGCGTGACTCGTGAAGAAGCTGATCTGGCTGAGCTTGGCGTTGGCCCTGGGCGCGCAGGCCGTTCTCGCTGGCGGCCCGCCCAACCGAGGCGACCGCGGCGGCCCGCCCGATCGTCAGCGGTGGGACCAGTTCCGCGGCGATTTCTTCGGCGGCCGCCCCCGCGGCAACGCCTTCGACGCCGTGCGCCGCTACTTCGACCTCACCCCCGAGCAGCAGGCCGCGCTGGCCAAGCTCGATGAGCAGCGGAGCCTCGACGAGCGCGAGGCCCTGGTCGAGCTGGCCAAGACCCTCGACAAGAAATACGCCGCCCTCATTGTCGAGGCCCTGCCCGCGGAGCAGAAGGCCAAGTACGAGCAGGTGCTCGCCGCGCTGGCCGCGCGCGACGAAGCCCACGAAGCGGCCCAGAAGGAATTCCGCGCCGCGCTCGCCAGGATCCGCGAGGCCCAGGGCGTCACCGGCCGCATGTCCATCTACAACCTGCCGAACAGCAAGACCGACATCGTGCGCACCTGCGTCAACGTGACCGAGGACCAGCGCGCCGCAATGGACGGCGTGCAGCGCGACGCCTGGGCCGGCATGCGCGACAAGATGCGCGACGTGGTGCGCCCGCAGAACTGGGGCGACGCCGAGGCCCGCCAGAAGTTCGGCGAGGCCATGCGCAAGGTGCGCGAGCAGGTCGAGACCCAGGCCGCCGAGGGCATGGTGATCCTGCTCAACGAAGAGCAGAAGAAAGCCTACCAGACGGGGGCCGCCGCGCTCGACGCCTACAACAAGAAGGTGGCCGAGGCCGACGACGCCTGCGAGAAGAAGCTCATCGAACTCGTGGGCGCCGAGAAGGCCAAGGCCCTGCGCGCCGGCTGGTGGCAGCAAGTGCCCCCCATCATCCAGCCCGGCGGCCCCCCGGGCGGCCCGCCCCCGAAGGGCGACGAAGCCGCGCCCAGGGCCACCGAGTTCTAGGCGGGTGAGCCCTGCCCCCGGATTGGCCCGCCACGAATCCCCCGCCGGGAACCCCCCAGCGGGGGATTCACATGGGGCGCGCTTGACGCCTCGCCCCCCCGCACGATACGATGCCAGGCGGCCCCCGGCCACTGATCAGCCAAGGACGCATGAGAGAAGCCATGCCGCAAGCCAAAGTCGCCGTGATCGGCGCGGGGTCCTACGTCTTCGGCGCCAGCATCCTCCAGCAGGCGTTCGTCGAGCACAGGCTCGACGGCCTCGAACTGGCGCTGATGGATGTCCATCCCGAGGTCGTCGGCCTCATGGGCAGGGTCGGCCAGCGCCTGGCCCGCGAGCTGGGCCTCAGGAGCCGCGTGAGCGTGCACACCGACCGCGACGCGGCGCTCGACGGCGCCGACTTCGTGCTCTGCGCCGCCGCGGCCGAGCTGCGGCGCCGACTCGAGATGGACTGCGACATCGTCGCCCGCCTGTGCCCAGGCCACTGGGTCACCGAGTTCGGCGGCGTGGCCGGCATCAGCTACTCGCTCCGCCAGATCGCCCTCGTCACCGGCCTCGCCGAGGCGATGAAGCGCCGCTGCCCCAGCGCCTGGCTGCTCAACAGCGCCAACCCCTTGCCGCGCGTGTGCCAGGCGGCTCACGAGTGTGGCGTGCGCACGGCCGGCTTCTGCTCGGTGGCCGTGGGCGGCCTCAGCGGCGTGTGGCACCTGCTGCACGGCAAGCATCTGCCGTGGCCGCCCACGCGCGCCGAAGAGGCCTGGAACGCGACCATGGCGGGCGTGAACCACTTCAGTTGGCTCGTCGGCCTGCGCGACAAGGCCACGGGCGCCGATCTGCTGCCCGAGCTTCGGCGCCGCATCGCCGCGAGCGGCAACTCCTCACGCTCGTTCGCCCTCGCCCGCGAGACGGGTTACCTGCCGATGTCGGGCGACAGCCACATCCGCGACTTCCTCGAGCCCCTCGGCCCGGCGCCTCGCGACCAGTCGCTGCACCACGGCACCGCCGAGGAGCGCGAGGCCCGCCTCGCCCTGTTGCGCGACGTGGCCGACGGCCGCTGCGCCTGCGACCCGCTCTTCGAGCACCCCGCCTGGGAGCGCCCGATGGACCTCGTGGCCGCGATGGCTTTCAGCCGCCCGTGCCACTTCCACGCGCTCAACCTGATCAACGACGGCCAGGTCCCCGGCCTGCCGCGCGGCGTCTTCGTCGAAACGCCCGCCGAGGGCACGCCGAGCGGGCCCGTGCCGCAGGCCGTCGAGCTGCCCGCGTCCGTGCTGCCCTATGGCGAGCGCACGGCGCGCGTCACCGACGCCATCGTGCGTGCCGCGGCCGCGCGCAGCCGCAGGCTCCTGCGCGAGGCCGTGGAGCTCGACCCCACCATCCTCGACAAGCGGGCGGGCCTGGAGGCCGTCAACGCCTGCCTGGAGGCCCACGCCGACCTCTTGCCCGCGTTTGGCGGGCCGCCTCGTGCAGCAGGTCGGTGAAGACGAAGCCCTCGCGTTCGACGGTCTCGCCGACCCGCACGGGAATGGGCTGGGCGAACATCGGGCCGGCAGAGGCGAAGGTGTGGAACTCGCCCCGCTCGGCACAAGGGTCCACCCCGTCGGGCAGGGCGTCGAGGAAGGCCTGGTCGAAGGGCCGCCCGGCCAGCTCGCGCGGCAGCTTGCGCGGGTCGAGGCAGGTGACGTGGGCCCGAAGGCCGGCGGCGATCATCTCGCGGGCGAGCGCCCGCGTGTCGGCGCCCCACAGGGGAAAGACGGGCTGGATGCCGGTGGGCGCGAGCTTCTCCTCGCGGTAGCGGCGCACGTCCTCCAGGAACAGGTCGCCAAAGACCATGCGGCTCACGCCAAGCGACTGGGCGGTCGCCATCGCCTCCGCCATCGCCGCCTCGTAGACCTCGTTGGGGCAGGGCGCGGGGATGAGCACCTTGTGGAGCGGCAGCCCGGCGGCGCGGGCCTGGGCCTCGACGAGCTCGCGCCGCACGCCGTGCATGGACACGCGGTCGTACGGCGCGGTGATCGTGGTGAGCAGGCCGATGACTTCGATCTCCTCGGTCATCGTGGGCGGCGTGTCCCCACGCCGCGACCCGCGGGAGGGGGACCTCCCGCCCACAACGTGCAGCGCCCAGGCGGCGTCCTTGCCGCTGCTCCAGGCGAGCCAGGCCTTCGGTCTTGCAGCGTTCGTCATTCGTAGAGCCAATCCACGTTGAAGAGGGTGATCTGGGTGAGGTTGAGTCCCCCGGTCTTCTGCTGGCCGGCGCAGTGGCCGAGGAGCACGCGGTCGCCCACGAACTCGATGGCCGTGTAGCAGTACCAGCCGCCGGGGTCGTCCTCGAGGGTCTTCACGTGCTCCCACGTCTCGCCGTCGTCTTTGGAGATGGCGGTGTTGAGGGGCGTGCGCTTGCCGCGGCGGGCGGCGTCGATCTTCTCGTGGTTGTTCCACACGGCGAGCAGGTCGCCGGTCCTGGGGATGCGCTTGATGGAGGCGGGCGAGAGCGGCGAGAGGAGATTCGACGGCTCGGCGGGCGACCAGGTGTCGCCGCCGTCGTTCGAGAACGAGCGGTACTGGCAGCCGGCGTTGGTGCGGATGAACATCAGCAGGCGGCCGTCCCTGAGCTCGACGACGCCCGGCTCCTGGAGCATCACGCGGCCCTTGGGCGTCTCGCCGGTGAGTCTGGTGGCGCTCGGGCGCCAGGTCCTGCCGTCGTCGTCGGAGAGGTAGCACACCATGGTGCCGTGCGCGGAGTACTTGCCGCCGGTCTGGTTGTGCTGCGAGGCGGGGATGAGGAGCCGCCCGCTCTGAAGCTGCACGACGCGGTCGTTGTTCACCACGTAGTAGCCGCCCGGCTCGATGCACAGGCGCGGCTCGCTCCAGGTCCGCGCCTCGTCGGTCGAGAGGCGGAGGTAGGGGCGGCAGTCGTCCCAGCCGTTCTTGCGCAGATAGAAGAGCGCGATGGGGCCCGACTTGAGGCGCAGGAGCGAGACGCTCATCACGTTCTCCCTGCCCTCGTTGGGCACGACGAGGACGTCGTCCTTCGACCAGGTGAGGCCGCCGTCGGCCGAGACGCGGCTGGCGAGGGCCGCGGCGGCGTTGTCGGCCCCGCCGCCGGTGAAGCGGGTGTAGAGGAAGAGGGTGCGGCCGTCCTTGAGCTGGATGAAATCACCCTCGGAATTGCGGGGATTGCCCGGGCCGGGCGGGAGGAGCTGGATGCGGGTCACGGGGGTCTCCTTGGGCTTGTCGGGTTCGGGCGCGGCGAGGCACAGGAGGGCGGCAAGCGTGGCGTGCAGGACCATCGGCGCGGTCTCCGGGTCAGTGGGCCAGGGCGTCGTCGACGAGCCTCTTGAGGCTGGGCTGGAGCTCGACGGCCTGGCCGAGCTTGGCGATGGCCTCGTCGCGCTGGCCGAGGCGGAGCAGGGTCATGCCCCAGTTGTAGAGGGGCGTGGGCGACGTGGGGTCGAGCCGGGCCGCGGTGGCGAACTTGTCGCAGGCCCAGCGCAGCTCGCCGAGCTGGACGAGCGAGGTGCCCCAGTTGTTGTAGGCGTCCAGGAACCCGGGCCGGAGCTGGGTGGCTCGGGCGAACTTGTCGCAGGCGAGGGCGTGCTGGCCCTGTGCGGCGAGCGCGGTGCCCCAGTTGTAGTAGGCGCCTTCGTAGCGGGGGTTGACCTCGATGGCGCGCGTGAAGCAGCGGGTGGCCTCGGCCACGCGCTTCTCGTCGCCGAGCATGCCGCCCACGTCGGCGAGCAGCATGGTCATCGTCTGAGGCTTCGAGAGGAGGGTCCAGCCGATGCCCTGCGGCTGGCCGTAGCGGCGCGCCATGTAGGCCTCGTCGCGGAAGACCATGCCGCCCATGCTGGGCTCGACGTTGAACTGCTCGTGGCCGTCGTCGTAGCGGATGAGGGCGTGGCCGGGGAAGGGGAGCATGTGGAAGGCCATGCCCAGCCTCTCGGCGGCGCACAGGTAGAGCAGCGAGAGGCCGAGGCAGTTGCCGCGGCGCTCGCGGAGCACGCGGTCGAGGGTGCGCGGGGTCACGTCGTAGCGGAAGCCCTCGGCGCTGAAGAGCTGCTGGCTGATGCGGAGGGCCTTCTCGCGGGGCGACGCGCCGCCCGCCGCGGCCCGCGCCACGCGGGACGCCAGGGCGTCCACCTCGGCGCGCAGGGCCTTCACGTCCACCGCAGGGTCGAACTCGCGGGCCAGCTCCAGGGCCTGGGCGGCCAGGTCCACGTCGCCGTCGGCCAGCACGCGGGCGTCGGCGGCGCGCACCCAGCCCTGGCGCAGGTTGCGGCCGCCGAAGAACTGGATGGCCAGCAGGTCGCCCTGGCGCTCGCGCACGCCGAACCACTGGCCCCTCTTCACGGTGCCGAGCACGGTGCCGGCCAGGCTCACGGGCGCCTCGGGCGCGACGATCTCGATGGTGTCCATGGCCCGGGCGTACGGGGCCTGGGGCGCGCGGGGCGGCGGCGCGGCCGCGGAGGCGATCGCGGGCACCAGCGAGGCCGCCAGGAGGAGAGCGGGGCGCGGGGCTCGCATCGGGGGTCTCAAGGGCTCCGTCGGGCTAGCCGATCGCCGCGCGCACCTGGGCGACCATGGCGTCGGTGGCCAGGGCCACCGCCTCGCGCCAGTGCGTGGGGCCGAACTGGCGGTCGTAGGGCGCGCGGGCGTGGGCGAAGAGCACGCTGCGCGAGGCGCTCACGAGGGCGCCACGGCCCCGGGCGTCGAACGCGCGGACGACTTCGGCCGGCCCGGCCCCCTGCGCGCCGAAGCCGGGCACGAGGAAGTAGGCCTGGGGCATGAGGCGGCGGAGCTTCTCGGCGTCAATCGGCTGCGTGCCGGCGACGACGGCGCCGACGCAACTGTAGCCCGAGCGGCCCACGTGCTGGCGGCCCCACTCGTGCACGAGCGCGCCGATGCGCATGAAGAAGGGCACGCCCTTGCACGAGAGGTTCTGGACGCGGTCGGCGCCGGGGTTGGTGGTGCGCACGAGCACGAACACCCCGCGGTCGCGGCGCACGGCCTGGCGCACGAACGGCTCGATGCCGTCCTCGCCGAAGTACGGGTTGATGGTGCAGGCGTCGGCGCCCAGGTCGAAGAGCTCCGCGCCGTCCACCGTCGTGCCGCCCAGGTGGGCCTCCGCGTAGGCGGCCGAGGTGGACCCGATGTCGCCGCGCTTGACGTCGGCGATGACGATCAGCCCCCGGCGCTTCGCGTGGGCCACCGTGTCCACATACGCCTGGTAGCCGGGCGGCCCGAAGCGCTCGTAGAAGGCGGCCTGCACCTTCACGGCGGGCACCTTGGGCGCCACGACGTCAATCGCGGCGCACGAGAAGGCCCGGAGCACGTTGGCCGCGGCCTCGCAGGTGAGCGGGAGCGGGCCGGCCGCCTCGTCGCGCAGCGGCGCCGGGATGGCCTCCAGCAGCGGGTCGAGCCCCACACAGCACGGGTTGCCCTTGGCCTCCACCGCCTCGGCCAGCCGGTCAGCGAAGTGGGCCATCCCATCCTCCTGCCAGGCTGCGTCACATCGCCAGGAAGTTCCGCAGCAGCTTGGGTCCCTCGGTGGTCAGGAACGACTCGGGGTGGAACTGCACGCCCTCGAGCGGGAACTCGCGGTGGCGGAGGCCCATGAGCTCGCCCTCCGCGGTGTGGGCGGTGGCGACCAGGCATGCGGGCAGCGTGTCCTCGCGCACGATCAGCGAGTGGTAGCGCGTGGCCTCGAAGGGGTTGGCCAGACCCCGGAAGACGCCCTGGCCGTCGTGGTGGATCATCGAGGTCTTGCCGTGCATCAGGCGGCCGGCGCGCACCACGTCGCCGCCGAAGGCATGGCCGATGCACTGGTGGCCCAGGCACACGCCCAGCAGCGGCACCCGCCCGGCGAAGTGCAGGATCACGTCGTTCGAGATGCCCGCCTCGCGCGGCGTGCAGGGGCCGGGCGAGATGACGATGTGGGTGGGATGCCTCGCCTCGATCTCGTCGAGGGCCACCTTGTCGTTGCGGAACACCTCCACCACCGCGCCCATGCTGCCGAGGCACTGCACGACGTTGTAGGTGAAGGAGTCGTAGTTGTCGATCATCACCACCACGGCCACTGACCCCTCGAGGGGGGACCGAGGGTCCGCCCGGTCTTGCCCGGCCCGGTGCAATATACCGCCCGCCCGCGGCGAAGTCAACCGCGGGCGGCCTCAGGGCTTGACGAGCACGTCGAAGCCCTCGGCCTTGAGCTTCGCGGCCACGCGCTCGGCGTCGGCCCGCGTGGCGTAGGGGCCGGCGCGGACGACGAACAGCTCGCCCGCGCGCGAGGGCGCGGAGGACACGGCGGCCGGGTAGCCGCGCTCGGCCAGCAGGCGCGCGTGCTCGGCGGCGCTGGCCGAGGAGCTCAGCGCGGCCACCTGAACGTAGAAGCTCCCGCTGGGGGCCGCGGGCGGCAGCGCGGGGGCTCCGCCAAGGCGGGCCTCGGCCCGCGCGGCCCAGGGGCTGGAGCGGAACTCGTCGGCCACGCGGCGGAAGTACCCACGCGCCTCGGCGCCCCGGCCCAGCCGCTCGCAGGCCTCGCCGAGCAGGAAGAGCACCTCGTCGGCGCGCGGCGTCGCGGGGTCCTTCCGCAGGATCTCCAGGCAGGCGGCCTGGCACTCGGCGTAGGCGCCGCTCTGGAAGTGGCAGCGGGCCAGCCCCACCGCCGCGCCGGCCGCCAGGTTCGGGGCGGGCGCCGAGCGCAGGCACTCGCGGAAGCGCGCCTGGGCCTCCGGGGTCTGGCCCTGGTGCAGCGCGATGCCGCCCAGCGCATAGTGGGCCTCGGCGGCCCGCGGGCTGGAGGGCTGCTCGCGCACGAACTCGCGCAGCAGCGGCGCCGCCGGCCCGTAGCTGCCGACGAGGAAGAGGCGCATCCCCTCGCGGAAGCGGGCGTCCTCGCGGGGCCGCGGCACGCACGAGCAGCCGGGGAACCACGCCGCGAGCGCCAGAAGCGCCGCGGCCGCGGCGCCGCGCCAGGGCGAGAGGTGGAAGATGCCGGTCTCAGCCATGCAGCCTCGCTGTCAGAGCGGCCAGGCGCTTGCCGTACTCCCGGCACTGGGCGCTGGCGCGGCGGTCGGGCGAGCCGATGGCCACCGGGCCATAGTGGTCGCCCGCGGGCACCCCGGGCACGACCATGCCGTGGATCAGCAGGGCCTGGAGGATCGCCAGGATCGTGGTCTCGTTGCCGCCGCCGATGTTCGCCGACGATGCGAAGGCCCCGCCCACCTTGCCCTCGAGCTGGCCGTGCAGGGCCACGCTGTCGTCGAGCAGCTTCTTGACCTCCGAGGCGGGCAGGCCGTAGTAGGTCGGCGAGCCGATCACCACGGCGTCGTAGCCGTTCAACTCGTTCGCCGTCACGCAGGTGACCGGCTTGAGGTCCACCTCCAGGCCATTGAGGGCCTGCGCGCCGGCCTGGATCAACTCCGCCATCTTCTTCGTGTTCCCACCGCGAGAGTGGTACGTGATAAGCATCTTAGCCATTCGGGAGTCCTTTCTCAGCCTGCCGCGGCTGCGGCGGCTGTCTCTTTCCATTATCACAGAGCGCGCCGCATGGTGTCAAGCGGATTGAGTCGGCCGCCATTGACACAGCGATCGGCCCCCGCTAGAATCGGCGCAGGCGGCAGGAGACCGGCGTGAGCGGATTCGAGGAACTGGCGGAGCGGCTGGCCCACGCGCCCGAGGCGCGCGATCGGCTCGAGGCCGCCGAGGCGCTCGCGGAGCTCGACGACCCGCGCGTGGCGCCGGCCCTGGCCCGGGCCCTCGCCGACGCCGACGCCGCGGTGCGCGCGCGCGCGGAGGCGCTCCTCAGCGGCTTCTGCCGGCGCGACCCCGGGGGCCAGCTCGCCGCGCTGCTCGAAGAGGCCGAGCGGGTGGCCGCCGCCCTGGCCGCCGAGGCCCAACGCCTGCGCGGCGAGGCCCCGGCCCACCCGCCCCGCCCCGAACGCTCCGCCAGCCCTTCCGAGCCGCTCGAGCCCCCCGAGGGCTTCGACGGCCCCTGCGCGCTCGTGCGGCTGACGGGCGACGCGCTGAACCTGCGGCGGGTCGCCCGCCTCGTCGCCCCGGCCGTGGGCCTGCCCCCCTTCGAGGTGACGCGCGGGGTGCAGGCGACCAAGGGCTTCCTCGCGCGCGACGTGCCGGCCGACACGGCCCGCCGCCTCGTGGCCCGGCTCGCCGACGCCGGCGTCACGGCGGGCGCGGTGCCCATGCACGCCCTGCCCGAGCCCCTCAAGCCGCTCCGCCTGCGCAACCCCAACTTCGCGCCCGGCGGCCTCCGCGGCCAGCTCCTCCCCACCGGCGACGAGAGCGTGCCCTGGCCCGCCGTGGAGCTGGCCGTGGCGGCCCGCGTGGAGCTGGACCTCGAGCCCGACGCCCTGGAGGAGAGCTGGTCGCCCCTGAGCCGCCCGCTCCGGCCGCGCGTCCAGAGCCGCACCGGGCAGGAGCCCGTCTACGACCACGTCATCGAGGTCTTCGCCCACGCCCCCCCGCGCCGGCTGCGCCTGCTGACGTACGAGCTGGACTTCCACGCGATGCAGCGGCGGCCCGCGCGCTTCAGCCGCGTGGCGCGGCTCGCGCGCGAGATCGTCCGCTTCGCCCCCGGGCCGCGCCTGGCCGCCGGCGTGCGCCGCCTGGCCGACCACGAGGAGGAGAACTGGCACGACCTCACCTTCACCTCACCCGTCGGCTACGAGGACTATGTCACCTGGCAGCGCCTCCTCCTCGCCCTCGGCCTGCCCCTGCCCGCCTGAGGCATCGCCCCGCGCCGGGCCGGCCCCCGCGCTCGAGCCCTTCTGGCGTCTGGTGTTCCCCGAGAGCTGCGTCGCCTGCGGCGTGCCGCTGGAGCGCCCGCGCCGCCACTTCTGCGCCGCGTGCTATCGGGCCCTCCCCTGGATCGGCGAGCCCGCCTGCCCGCGCTGCGGCCACGCCGTGGGCCCCCACGCGCGCGCCGAGGCCGGCTGCGCCGCCTGCCGGAATCGGCGCTTCGCCTTCGCGCGCGCCGTGGCCCCGCTGCGCTACGAGGGGGCGGCCCGCGAGCTGATCCTGAAGTTCAAGCTCGGGCGCCGGGCCCCGCTCGCCCATGCCCTGGGCGCGGTGCTGGGCGACTTCCTGGCCGAGAGCGGCCTGAGCCGCGCGGCCGACCTCGTGGCCCCCGTGCCGCTGCACTGGCGGCGGCGGCTGAGCCGCGGCTTCAACCAGGCCATGCTGCTGGCCCGCGAACTGGCCCTCCGCTTCGGCCTCCCGCTCGCGCCGCGCCTCCTCGTGCGCCGCCGGGCCACCGAGACCCAGACCACGCTCTCCGGCCCGCGCCGCGGGGCCAACGTGCGCGGGGCCTTCGCCGTCCGAGCCGCGCGCATCGGCGGCCCGCTCGCCCGCCTCGCCGGCCGCAGCGCGCTCCTGGGCCGGCGCGTGCTCGTGGTGGACGACGTGTTCACCACGGGCGCCACGGTGCACGAGTGCGCGCGGGTGCTGCGCGAGGGCGGGGCGGCCGAGGTCCTCGTGGCCACCGTGGCGCGCACGCCTCACGCCTCGGGATGAGCCTCAGCCCTCGAGCGCGCGGCGCAGGACGCCCTGGTGCCGGGCGAGGAGGGCCGTGGCCTGGTCGCGGGCGAGGCCGCGCCTGGCCATCAGAATGGCCACTTTCAGGCCCCCGCCCGCCTCGGCGAGCGCGCGGCGGGCCGCCGCGTCGTCGAGCCCGCACAGCTGCCGCAGGATGCGCACCGAGCGCGCGCGCAGCTTCTCGTTCGTGGCCCGCAGGTCCACCATCAGGTTGCCGTAGCACTTGCCCAGGCGCACCATCGCGGCGGTGGTGAGGGTGTTGAGCGCCAGCTTCGTGGCCGTGCCGGCCTTCAGGCGCGTGGAGCCGGTGAGAACCTCCGGCCCCACGTCGAGCGCGATCACCACGTCGGCGCGCGGCATCGGGTCCAGGCGCGGGTTGCAGGTGAGGAACAGCGTGCGCGCGCCCAGGCCGGCGGCGAACTCGAGCCCCGCGCGCACGAAGGGCGTGAGGCCGCAGGCGGCGATGCCGGCCAGCACGTCGCCCGGCCCGAAGCCGCGCTCGCGGAGCGCCGCGGCGGCCTCCTCGGCGCGGTCCTCGGCGCCCTCGATGGCGCGCACCAGCGCCTCCCGGCCGCCCGCGATCACGGCCTGCACCTGCTCGGGGTCGGTGCCGAAGGTGGGCGGGCACTCGGCCGCGTCGAGCGTGCCCAGCCGCCCGCTGGTGCCGGCCCCGAGGTAGAAGAGCCGCCCGCCGGCGCGCAGCGCCGCCACCACGATCTCCACGGCCTGAGCCAGGGCCTCGCGCGCCGCGTGCACCGCCTCGGCCACCCGGCGGTCCTGCGCGTTCATCAGGTCCACGATCTCGAGCGCGCTCATCTCGTCGAGCCGCTCGCTGGCGGGGTTGCGCTGCTCGGTCGCCGCCTGCTCGAGGGGGTGGTCGGCCATCGCGCGCTCCTATCTCCCCGGCACGATCTTGCCCAGCACCACCCGCCGGGCCGCGCCCGTGGCGCTCGGCAGGTTGCCGGGGCGGCCGGCCATCGTCTCGTGGGCCAGAATGGCGAACGCCATCGCCTCCTTCGCGTCGGCGGGGATGCCGAAGTCGTCGGACGAGCGCACGGGCACGGGCGCGAACGCCTCGGCCAGGAAGCGCATCAGCGTGCGGTTGTGGCAGCCGCCGCCGCTCGCGATCACCTCGTCCACCCGCCCGCGCGGGGCCACGAAGCGCCGGTGCGCCGCCGCGATGCTCGCCGCCGTGAAGGCCGTGGCCGTGGCCAGCAGGTCCTCGCCCGACAGGCCGCTCTCGCGCAGCAGGCGCTCGGCGAACGGCACGCCGAACGTCTCGCGGCCCGTGGACTTCGGCGGCGGCCGGCGCAGGTAGGGGTGGCGCAAGAGCCGGCGCAGGAGCGGCGGCGACACGCGGCCCCGCGCGGCCAGGGCCCCGTCGCGGTCGAAGGTGCGGCGGCCACGCGTGAGCAGGCCCACCAGCGCATCGAGCACCATGTTGCCCGGCCCCGTGTCGAAGGCCAGCACCTCGCGGGGCCGGCAGCCGGGCGGCAGGTGGGTGAAGTTCGCAATGCCGCCGATGTTCAGCACGAGGCGCCCGCGCCGGCGGTGGCGCAGGAGCAGATAGTCCACGTACGGCACCAGCGGCGCGCCCTGGCCGCCGGCCGCCAGATCGCGCGGCCGGAAGTCGGCCACCGTGGTCACCCCCGTGCGCTCGGCGATCACCGCCGGCTCGCCGATCTGAAGCGTCGAGGGCGGCGCCGCGCCGGGCAGGTGGTGGATCGTCTGCCCGTGCGAGCCGACGAGCGCGACGCGGCTCAGCGGCACCCGCGCCTTGCGGACGATCGCGATCGCCGCCTCGGCAAACAGCTCGCCCAGCACGACGTTCGCCCGGCAGATCCGGTCCACCGTGCCCGTGGGCGGGGCCGACACGGCCGCCACCAGCCGCCGCACCGCCGGCGGGTACGCATAGGTCTCGAAGGCCCGCAGCTCGGCCCGCGTGGCCAGGCCCGCGCCGCGCACCGCCACCAGCGCCGCCGCGACGCCGTCGCACGACGTCCCCGACATCAGCCCGATCACCAGCTCCGCCTTCTGCCGCACCTGCGTCTCCGTCGCCCCTCCCGCCTCGGGCCGATTATAGCCGCCCCGGGCCGGGGCCGCAACTTGACGCCTCTCGCCCGACCTGGTAGGCTCAGGCCGAGGAGCGCGAAGCCCCGATGCTGCATCACCTCTCAACCCTGTGCGGCCTCGACGGCATCGTGCACGCCGTCTCCACCCGCCACGGCGGCGTGAGCCGCGGCCCGTTCGCGAGCCTCAACCTCGGCCTCCACGTGGGCGACGACCCGCGCGCCGTCCTCGAAAACCGCCGCCGCCTTTGCGCCGCCCTGGGCGCCGAGCTCGACTCGATGGTCGCCGGCGCCCAGGTGCTCGGCCGCGCCGTGGCCTGGGTCACCGAGGCCCATCGCGGCCGGGGCGCGCGCGACCTCGCCTCCGCCCTGCCCGACACCGACGCCCTCATCACCGACACGCCCGGCCTCCTGCTCGCCGCCTTCTCGGCCGACTGCCCGCTCGTGGCGCTCGTCGACCCCGCCCGGCGCGCCATCGGCCTCGCCCACGCCAGCCGGCGCGGCACCCTGGGCGGCATCGCGCGGCGCACCGTGCAGGCCATGGAGCGCCTGCTCGGCTGCCGGCCCGCCGACCTCGTGGCCGCCATCGCCCCCTCCATCGGCCCGTGCTGCTACGAGGTGGGCGACGAGGTGGCCGCCGAGGCGCGCGCCGCGCTGCCCCAGGCCGGCCGCTTCCTCACCCGCCGCAACGGCCGCTGGCGCCTCGACTTATGGGCCGCCAACGCCGCCCAGCTCGCCGACGCCGGCCTCGCCCCCGCCCGCATCGAGCCGCCCCGCCTGTGCACCCGCTGCCAGCCCGAGCTCTTCTTCTCGCACCGGGCCGCCGCCGGCCCCACCGGGCGCTTCGCCCTCCTCCTCGCCCTGCGATGAGCGCGCGCGCAGGCATTCTTTTACATCATCTTACAAATCCCTGACAACCCGCGCCCCGGCCCGGGTACGATACGAAGAGCACAGCAACCGACGAGGAAGCGCCATGCACCGCACCCTGTGCGCCGCGATCGCCCTGGCCGCCCTGGCCGCCGCCCGGGGCGCCGACGACGCGGCCCAGCCCCCCGCGCTCGAGCCCGCCAGGCTCACCGAGCTCCTCGACCAGCTCGAGGCCCCCGAGGCCCCGCGCCGCGCCGCCGCCGCCGAGGCCCTCGGCAGGGCCAAGGCCGCCGCCGCCGTGCCCAAGCTCTACGCCCTCCTCGACGACCCCGACGACGACGCCCAGTGGAAGGCCACCCTCGCCCTCGGCGCCATCGGAGAGCCGGCCATCCCGCGCCTCATCGACGGCCTCAACCTCGACAAAGAGCGCCCCCGCTGGAAGGCCGAGTCCGCCCTCAAGATGATGGGCAAGGCCGCCCTGCCCGGCCTCGTCGAGGCCCTCAAGGACCGCCGCGGCCGCGTGCGCCAGAGCGCCGCCTACCTCCTCGGCGAAATCGCCGACCCCGCCGCCATCCAGCCCCTCGCCGCCTCGATGGCCGACAAGGACGAAGACACCCGCTGGAAGGCCGCCACCTCGCTCGCCAGGTTCGGCAAGCAGGCCACCCAGGCCGTCCTCGAGCAGCTCCGGAGCGAATCCATCGAATGCCGCCGCTGCGCCGCCTGGGTCTTCCAGAACACCCTCGACCCCGACGCCGTGCCCGCCCTCATCGCGGCCCTCCGCGACCCCGACGAGCAGGTCCGCTGGAAGGCCGCCATCGCCCTCCAGAAGATGGGCGCTGACGCCAGCGACCGCCTCTTCGCCCTCCTGCGCACCAGCGGCCGCGGCGACGAGAGGAAGCTCGCCGCCTGGGTCCTCGAGGGCGTCGCCGACCCGCGCGTCGCCGCCCAGTTCCGCGAGTTCCAGGCCCGCCAGCCCGCCAGCGAGCCCGAGGCCCCGCCCCGGCCCCGCCCCGCCGTCCTCCCCAAGAGCGTCGCCCTCACCCTCGCCTCCGCGCCCGACAAGGCCACCGTCTTCATCGACGACAAGTACGTCGGCCTCACCCCCCTCACCGTCCCCGACCTCGCGCCCGGCCACCACTTCGTCAAGCTCACCAAGCGCGACCACCTCCCCTGGACCAAGCTCGTCGAGCTCCTCTACCCCGAGGAGAAGCTCGAGGCCCGGCTCGCCCTCAAGCCCAAGGGCACCCTCCTCGTCACCTCCGAGCCCGCCCAGGCCGACGTCTACATTGACGGCGAGTACGAGGGCAAGACCCCCCTCGAGAAGAAGCACCTCGACGCCAACCCCTACTCCGTGCGGGTCGAAAAAGAGCAGTTTCTCCCCTGGGAAGGCGAGATCGAGGTCCGCGCCGGCGAGCAGGCCCGGGCCCAGGCCACCCTCAAGAGCAAAGTCGAGGGCTGGTACCGCCAGCGCCTCCAGGAGAACCCCAACGACGTTTCGGCCCACACCGAGCTGGCCCACTACTGCCTCGTGCGGGGCGAGCTCGACAAGGCCGTGGCCGCCCTCGCCGCCGCCGTGGAGGTGATGGCCCACGGCGCCGACACCAGCAGCTACGGCGGCCGCCTCGCCCAGGAGATCGCCAAGGTCTGGGGCCAGGCCTTCCAGTTCGGCGGCGGCCTCGAGCTCGGCACCGTCCGCCGCGCCCTCCACGCCGCCCTCCACGGCGTCTGGCAGCGCCACCACGACAAGAAGCCCCTCCAGCGCTTCCTCGCCGAACTCCGCCAGAGCGTGCCCGCCGACTTCACCCAGCCCCCCCGCCCCTAGCCCCCAAGTGCCAAGTGTGCTAGTGTGCTGCGTAAATGGGGACAGCCACCTATCTCCTCGTGAACCTCCGGGTCAAGAGGCGCTCGACTCGCAAGACTCTCCACCCCCGGGAGACTCAAGCGAGTCAAGCGAGTCAAGCGAGTCAAGCGAGTCTTGATTCGGCCCCCGGCGCCCGCCTCAGCAGGCACGGGCGGAAGCCCCCTCCGTGAACCTCCGGGTCAAGCGGTCCCTCGCGGGACGGGGACCGCTCCTCCCTCCCGAAGGCTCCAATGCCTTCGGGAGGGTATCATAGGGTATTGCGCCTCCCTCCCGAAGGCTCCAATGCTCCTCCCTCCCGAAGGCTCCAATGCCTTCGGGAGGGTATCATAGGGTATTGCGCCTCCCTCCCGAAGGCTCCAATGCCTTCGGGAGGGTATCATAGGGTATTGCGCCTCCCTCCCGAAGGCTCCAATGCTCCTCCCTCCCGAAGGCTCCAATGCCTTCGGGAGGGTATCATAGGGTATTGCGCCTCCCTCCCGAAGGCTCCAATGCCTTCGGGAGGGTATCATAGGGTATTGCGCCTCCCTCCCGAAGGCTCCAATGCTCCTCCCTCCCGAAGGCTCCAATGCCTTCGGGAGGGTATCATAGGGTATTGCGCCTCCCTCCCGAAGGCTCCAACGAAACCCTCCCGAAGGCATTGGAGCCTTCGGGAGGGTATCATGGCCCCACACGTCCCGCCCACATTTCCGGCCCGCCGCCGCGAGTTGCGGCGGCGCTTGACAGCCGGCCCCCCGAGCGCCATGATCGCGCGGAGGGGGGCGAGACGCAGCCGCTCCAGTGGAGGCCCAGGCCATGGCGTCACCGGCAGGCCGCTCGCAGCGCAGGGGAACCCTCCGAGGGCTGGGGGAAGCGGCCCTCAAGGCTCTCGGCTTCTTCGTGATCCTCGAGCCGGTCTGGATGCTTCTGCCGTTCGCGGGGTTCCTCTACGGCTCGGTGCTCCAGATCGAGCGGCTGAACCAGAGCGCCTCCACCTCCTGGCTCACGCACTTCGTCTTCCCGGTCCTGACGCTCGGCCCGGTGGGCCCGGCCCTGGTGGGGCTGGGGCTCGGGCTGTTCCTGGCCGGCGCGGCGCAGATCTACGGGGCCAAGCTCCGCGGGTCGGGGCTGGTCACCGGGGGCCTGTATCGCTTCGTGCGGCATCCGCAGTACGTCGCGCTCACGCTCTTGGGCCTGGGGGTGCTCCTGGCGTGGGGCCGGGCCCTGATGTGGCTGGCGTTCTTCCTCATGATGTTCCTGTACTACTGGCTGGCGCGGAGCGAGGAGCGGGCCTGCCTGCGGGTGTTCGGCGAGGCCTACGAGCGCTACCGGGAGCGGACCTCGTTCGTGATTCCCGGCGACAGGCGGCTGCGCCCGCTCGGCGAGCGGCTGGGCCGCCTGGGACTCCCGGCCGCCGTTCGGGTGCCGCTGGCGCTGGCCTGCACGCTGGGTGCCTGCTTCGGGCTGATGTGGGGCATCGACGCGGCCAAGCGCGCCACGCAGCGCGTGCCGTACCTCACGGTGCGGGTCGAGTGGGGGCCTGCGGCGGCCGCGCCGGCGCGCGCCGCGCTGGCCGGCGGGGCGGCGGCGGGGGTGCCCTACGTGCAGGCGGGGCGCCTGGTGGTGGCCCGAGGCCCCTGGCGCGGCGCGCAGGCGAGCGGCTTCGCCGAGCGCCTGGCGCGGCGCCTGCGGGAGTCGAGGTCGCTGGCGCCCTTCCTGGCCTTCCTGGACGAGGCGGAGGGCGACTGGCTCTTCGCCTTCTGCGGCGCGCCCGACGGGCCGCCCGAGGGCGGCAAGGGCGCGCCCGGCCTGCGGGCGGGGGGAGGCCCGGGCGGCCGGGGGCCGGCCCCTGACCCCGGGGGCCCGGACCGCGTGCGGCTGGTGCTGATGCGCTGCTCGCTGGCGGCGGGGGCGGGGCCGGCCGATGCCCTGGCCGACCGCTCGAGGCGCACGATCCGCCAGGGGTGCATCGCCCTGGCCAACCCGGGCGCGGAGGAGGGCGCCGAGCTCGTGGAGGCCGACGGCGCGGCCCGCGGCCCCGGCTTTCCGGGCGAGCGGCTGTGGGACTTCTTCCTCGCGCAGTTCGCCCGAGAGGCGGCGGGGGGGGCGGCGGCGCCCGGCGGTGCGGGCGTGACGGAGCCGGGCCGCTTCGCGGGCGCCACCCTGGTGCTCGTGCAGGCGCCCATCCTGAAGGCGCGCCTCGAGTTGAGCAGGACGCTGCTGCTCCAGCCACAGAGCGGCCCGCCGCCGTTCGCCCTCGAGCTGCGCGAGCGCCTGGCCGCCTCGGCGCGCCTGCGGGCCCACCTGCGCCAGAGCGGGGCCGGCGGCGACGTGGTGGCCGTGGCGTTCCCGCGCCCCGGGCCGAACTGGTACCGCGAGCACCACCACGCGCCGCAGGTCAGCGTGTTCGTCTTCCTGGCGCGGGTGGCGGGGGAGGGCGGCGTGGAGGCCCTGTTCCGTCCCGCCGGCCGCGAACTGCTGGGCGCCTTCGTGGCGGAGATGGACCTCGCGGTCGCGGCGCCGGCCGACTGTGTGACCCAGATCACCCCCATCGGGCGGCGGCGCGACCTCGAGGAGCGTTGGCGCTTCTTCCTGAGCGGCGTAGGGCGTTGACACGCAACGGCTTGTGCATCGGGCGGCGGGCGCGCGCGCCGAGCCGGGCGCGCGCGGGGGGCCGAATCAAGACTCGCTTGACTTGCTTGACTTGCTTGACTCGCTTGAGTTGCCGGGGGGCGGGGACTCATGCGAGTCTTGGGCCGGGCGGTGGGGGATGCCTCGCGCCTCCCTCCCGAAGGCATTGGAGCCTTCGACGAAACCCTCCCGAAGGCATTGGAGCCTTCGACGAAACCCTCCCGAAGGCATTGGAGCCTTCGGGAGGGGGAAATACGGGGGCTCGCTCCTCCCTCTCGCTCTTCCCTCCCGAAGGCATTGGAGCCTTCGGGAGGGGGAGATACGGGGGCTCGCTCCTCCCTCAATACCCTCCCGAAGGCATTGGAGCCTTCGGGAGGGGGAAATACGGGGGCTCGCTCCTCCCTCAATACCCTCCCGAAGGCATTGGAGCCTTCGACGAAACCCTCCCGAAGGCATTGGAGCCTTCGGGAGGGGGAAATAGGGGGAAATACGGGGGCTCGCTCCTCCCTCAATACCCTCCCGAAGGCATTG